>Ga0209566_100134_pt1 | contig 91254 bp, 75 predicted proteins | sample Araplavi_mTSA_r2_2_FD_184287 | JGI IMG/M metagenome (GOLD analysis project Ga0209566, IMG submission 184287) | Arabidopsis root microbial communities from North Carolina, USA - plate scrape CL_Cvi_mTSA_r2 (SPAdes) (version 2) | ecosystem: Host-associated > Plants > Roots > Endosphere | place... | reverse complement strand
CGATCTATTCGATCCCGACCTGGTCCAGCGTCGACGAAGTGAAGGCGGTCGCGGGCGGCGGCTTCGAGCTGCAGCATCGCGTCGTCAAGGAAGCGGGCTATCCGCAGATCCGCACGGTCCAGGATTACGAGAAGGTCATCAAGGATTACCTGGCCAAGCATCCGACGGACGAGAACGGCAACAAAAATATCGGCCTTTCCCTTAACGCGGACGACTGGCATATGTACATTTCCGTCACGAATCCGGCGGCATTCGTCACCGGCGCTTCCGACGACGGCGAATATTACATCGATCAAGAGACGCATGAGGCGACGTACCACTTCCGCCGGCCGGAGGAGAAGGAGTACTTCCGCTGGTTGAACCACATGAACGCCGAAGGGCTGCTCGACAAGGAGAGCTTCGTGCAAAAATACGACCAGTACAAGGCGAAAGTCGCCTCCGGCCGCGTGCTCGGCTTGATCGATCAGGACTGGGATTATAACGACGGCCAGCAGGCGCTGAAGACGGCCGGCAAGTTCGACCAGACGTATGGCCACTATCCGGTCACGATGGGCGAGCAGTTCAAGGAGACGTCATTCTGGCCGACGGGCTTCATGGGCGGTTATGGCATCTCGATCTCCAGCAAGGCCAAGGATCCGGTCCGTATTATCAAGTTCCTCGATTACCTTGCTTCCGACGAAGGACAGATCCTGAACAACTGGGGGATCGAAGGCAAGCATTATGTCGTGGAAAACGGCAAGCGCGTCGTGCCGAAGGAAGTCCAGGATCGCATCAACAACGACAACACCGCTTTCACCAAGGAGTCCGGCATCGGCTTCTACTGGAATATCATGGTTCACTACGGCGACGGCGTGAAGGACCCGACCGGCAACTACTACACGAAAAACAGCCCGGACCTGATCGTCGACGGCTACAGCGAGGTAGAAAAGGAAACGCTCGCGGCCTACAAGGCGACGACGTGGAAGGACCTGTTCCCGAAGGAGGACGAATTCAACGTCAAAGCTTACGGGGCGGCATGGAACATTCAGATTCCGGGCGAAGACGAAGTATCCATCCTCGGCAACAAGATGAAGGATATCACCTGGAAGCGAATCCCGCAGGCCATTCTCGCGAAGCCTGAAGACTTCGACAAGATTTGGGACGACTATCAGAACGACCTGATCAAAGCCGGCGTCGAGAAAATGGAAAAGGGCTATACGAAATACGTGCAGGACCGCGTCAAGCTCTGGAGCGACGACGCGAGCAAGTAAAGTCGATCGGACGGCCTCCGCTCCCTTAACGGGCAGCGGAGGTTTTTGGCGTTCAGACTGCATTTCCGCTTCTAATGCGGGCGGCGTTTTTTCAAGCGCCGGTGTCGGCCGGTCTTCAGCGTCACGCGGCTGGGCATGGCCCTTTGGAGTCATGCGCGCCGGTACGGGATTCCTTTATAATAGTCGCATCCCATTGTCAGGAAAGGTTGGTCGTTCATGAAGAAAATCGCAGCCCTGCTGCTCGCCGCGACGCTCGCGCTGGGCTACGCAGGCTTGGCTAGCGCGCACGTGCGCGTCGAGCCGGAGCAGGTGGCGCAAAATGCGTATCAGGTATTCACGATCCGCATCCCGAGCGAGAACGAGGGCGTCAATACGACGGAGGTCAAGCTGGACGTCCCGGACGGCGTGGAGGTGTCCCGCTTCGAGCCTTATCCCGGCTGGACGGCTACGACAGAGAAAAACGCCGACGGCAAGATCACGTCCGTCACCTGGAAGTCCGAAGGCAAAGGCATTACCGAATCGGAGTTCGTCCAGTTCGACTTCCAGGGGCATGTCGCGGAAGACGCGAAGGAGCTCGTCTGGAAAGCCCATCAGAAATATTCGGACGGGGCTGTCGCTGAATGGACCGGCGCTCCCGATGCCGACAAGCCGGCATCGGTGACGGCCGTTACTGCGGCTGCGGCGGGCGGCGACGGACACGGTGCGGGGGCTGCCGCATCTTCGTCGGACGATGGCGGCGACCGGGATCCGCTGACGCTGGGCCTTGCCATCGCGGGACTGGTCGCAGGCCTTGTCGCGCTTGTGATCGCGCTATTGCGGCGCAAGTCGCGTTAATCGTCAGACCGCGATCGGGTTACGCTTGCGGGCGTCGGTAAAGCTTTGCTATACTTGATCTATCTGCAATATTCGGCCGCAAAGCATGCGCCGCTTGCTCTCCCTTCCGGGAGAGCGGGCGGCTTTTTGTTTTGTACCGCAAGGAAGAGGGGATGGGTTACGAAAGAGAGGAGACCGGCGCCGCCGGCCCGGCACGACGAAGCGTTCAAAAAGCTGCTGCAGACGTTTTTCGCGGAATTCATGGCCTTGTTTTTCCCGGAGGTGCACCACCGCCTCGACTATTCGAAGGCCAAGCTGCTGATGCAGGAACAGCTGGTGGATATCGTCGGCCGGGAGGCGCGAACGCTCGATATGCTCATCGAAGCGCAGCTTCTGGGTGAGGACATTTTCGTACTGCTCCACTTCGAACCGCAATCGTATAATGACCGCTTCTTTCCGGAGCGCATGTTTATCTACTTCAGCCGACTGTTCGAGAAATATAGGATCACGCACAAGCAAATAATTCCCGTGGCGATTTTTACGGGTCAATCGGCCGCCCGCCAACCCAGTGGACTCGTTATGGGCCTGCCGGGCACGAGCGAAGAGGTTCTTCGTTTCCGCTATTTGAAGGTCGAGCTCATCAAGCGGAACTGGCGCGAGTTCGCCGAATCGGATAACCCGGTAGCCGCTGCGCTTCTCGCCAAAATGGGCTATAATCGGAAAGAGAGGCGCGAACTGCGATTTGCATATTTGCGCATGCTGCTTCGTATCAAAGACAAGCTGGATCCGGCCCGGCTGGCGCTCGTTATGGCGGTCGCCGACCTCTATTTCGAACCGACGCCGGAGGAGGATATCGATATTTTGCAGGAGATGCGGGAGACCGCTCCCGATGAGGAGGCCTTACTGATGGAACTGATGCCGGCTTGGAAGCGTTGGGGCTATGAAGAGGGCATGGAGAAGGGGATCGAACAAGGTATCGAGAAAGGCATTGAAAAGGGTATCGAAAAGGGCATCGAGCGGGGCGCAGAAGAGGAACGGCGCGCTGTCGTGCGCAAGCTTGCGAGCAAAGGTCTTGGCCTGGAAGAGATCGCGGAAATTCTCGACTTGCCGCTGCCGGAGGTCAGGCGTCTGAACGCCGACACTTGAGGCATGCGACAGCAGGCATGTCCCCGCATTGACATGTCGCACCGAGCCATGTACAGTTGAATTATGAATTCCACTGGGGGCGCCCGCTAGGGCTGAGATAAGGCAGCGATGCCTTGGTCCCTTTGAACCTGATCTGGGTCATGCCAGCGTAGGAAAGTGGACCAACGCGCGTAGCGCGCGGCATCGGGACCGAACCGGCGTAAGCCGGATGGCCGAACCGATCGAGGCTAGCCATCGTCCGGATTTTCGCATCCGCTGTACGGTCGCCGCCTTGCGGTTGTTTCCGTTGCCCGCTTGCAGCTGCACTCTTTGGCCGCTCCTTACGGGGCGGCTTTTCCTGTTGCGGCGGGAAGCCTCCCTACAAGGAGCGCCTTCGGGAGCGATCGCCTAGAGGGAGACTCTCTTCTGTTCCCGCGACCGCTCCGCCCCCTTGCAGCACAGCGCCATGGTTTCCGCACGTCCTTCTCTCATGCTTCAGTCGGCCTCCCGGAGGAATTCGCCAGAATTCATCCAGGGAGGTTATTTGCGATGGCGATCTTGACTCGACCGCTGCCCGGCAGCCGCAAAGTGTATGTGACCGGCGAAGGCGGGGTCCGCGTGCCGATGCGGGAGATTCGGCTTGAAGACAGCAGAGCGCGGGACGGCTCTCCGGTTCCCAACGAACCGCTGCTCGTCTACGACGCAAGCGGTCCGTACACGGAAGAGGGCTATGACGCGGACATTCGGAAAGGACTGCCGCCCTTGCGGGCGGAATGGATCGCGGCGAGAGGAGATACGGACGCTTACGAAGGAAGGGCGGCAATGCCTGCGGATGATGGCTATGCTTCCGCCGCGCGCGCGCTCGCGCACGGCGCCGAAGCGTATCCAGGGCTCGCCCGTCAGCCGCGGCGCGCGAAGGAAGGACGGAACGTCACGCAGCTGCATTATGCGCGCAGGGGGATCGTCACGCCCGAGATGGCGTATATCGCCGTCCGGGAGGGCATGACGCCCGAATTCGTTCGGGATGAGGTGGCGGCAGGACGCGCTGTCATTCCGGCGAATATCAACCATCCCGAGAGCGAGCCGATGATCATCGGACGGCATTTTCACGTGAAAATCAACGCGAATATCGGCAACTCGGCCGTCGCCTCCTCGATCGAAGAAGAGGTGGAGAAGATGACTTGGGCGACGCGATGGGGCGCGGATACGATCATGGACCTGTCAACCGGCAAAAACATACATACGACCCGTGAATGGATCGTTCGCAATTCGCCCGTTCCCGTCGGCACGGTGCCGATCTATCAGGCGCTGGAGAAGGTCGGGGGCCGGGCGGAGGCGCTCACTTGGGAGATCTTCCGCGATACGCTCATCGAGCAGGCGGAGCAGGGCGTCGATTACTTTACCATCCACGCGGGCGTGCGGCTGCGTTACATCCCGCTGACTGCCCGCCGGGTTACGGGGATCGTCTCTCGGGGCGGATCGATCATGGCGGCTTGGTGCCTCGCGCACCATCAAGAGAACTTCCTGTACACGCATTTCGAAGAAATTTGCGAGATCATGAGCGCCTACGATATTACGTTCTCTCTCGGCGACGGCCTCCGACCCGGATCCATCGCGGATGCGAACGACGAGGCTCAGTTCGCGGAGCTCGAGACGCTGGGAGAGCTGACGGACATCGCCTGGAAGCATGACGTGCAGGTCATGATCGAAGGACCCGGTCACGTGCCGATGCATCTGATCAAGGAGAACGTCGACCGGCAGATGGAGGTTTGCAAGGAAGCTCCTTTTTACACGCTCGGTCCGCTGACGACGGATATCGCGCCCGGCTACGACCATATTACGTCCGCGATCGGCGCGGCGATGATCGGCTGGTTCGGCACGGCCATGCTGTGCTACGTGACGCCTAAGGAGCATCTCGGCTTGCCGAACAAGGAAGACGTCAAAGACGGCGTCATCGCGTACAAGATCGCCGCTCACGCCGCCGATCTGGCCAAAGGCCACCCGAGGGCGAAGCTGCGCGACGACGCGCTGTCCAAGGCCCGGTTCGAATTCAGGTGGCGGGACCAATTCCATCTGTCGCTCGATCCCGAACGGGCGATGGCCTATCACGACGAAACGCTGCCGGCGGACGCGGCGAAGACGGCGCATTTCTGCTCGATGTGCGGGCCGAAGTTCTGCAGCATGCGGATTACCCAGGACATCCGCGAATATGCCGCTTCGCAAGGCCTGGACGAGACCGAAGCGGTGAAGACGGGAATGCAGGAGCAGGCCGAGAGCTTCAAGGCCATGGGCGGACGACTCTTTGTCTAGCGCGGATGACGGTGCAAAGGAGGAGTCCGCGGCTAAAGCTATGTTTGGCGTCCATGGAAATGTGAACGAGGATTCCGCGATCGCCTTGGCGGTAGAGTCCCGGTACGATCGTCAGCTCCGCTTCGCGCCGATCGGGGCGGACGGACAGCATCGGCTCGGCGCCTCCTCTGTCCTCGTCGCGGGCGTCGGCGCGCTTGGCTGCTCGCTCGCGCAGCAGATGGCGAGGGCCGGCGTCGGCTTCGTACGGCTGGCGGACCGCGACTTCGTCGAGCCGGACAATCTGCACCGGCAGACGCTGTTCGACGAAGCCGACGCCGCGATGTCGGCGCCCAAAGCCGCCGCGGCTGCCGCGAGACTGCGCAGGCTAAACGGAGACGTGCGCGTCGAGCCGCACGTGGTGAACATCGGAGCCGCCAACGCCGGATCGCTTCTCGAAGGGATCGAGCTGGTCTTGGACGGTACGGACAATGCGAAAACGCGGCTGCTCTTAAGCGATGCCTGCTTCGCCCGCGGCATTCCGTTCCTGTACGGCGGCGCGACAGGATCGTCCGCCAGCGCCGCCGCGCTCGTGCCGGGGGAGACGGCATGCCTGCGATGCCTGATCGGAGACGAAGACGGCGCGGAAACGGACGACACCTGCGACACTGCGGGCATAATCGGTCCCGCTGTCGAGTTCGCCGCGTCGCTGCAGGCCGCGGAAGCGCTCAAGTGGCTGAGCGGCAATCGCGGGGCTATGAGACGAACATGGGTCACGGCGGACGTATGGCGGTTTTCGCTGCGGGAGGCGCGTCTGCCGCGGGGTCGGACGGACTGTCCGTTCTGCGGCAATGCGAGGAAGGCGTTAGAGTTTGCTTCGGCGGAAAGCGCGACCGGCATGGAAGCGACGGTCTTATGCGGGCGGGGGACAATCCAGGTCGACACCGGCATCGCGACGGCGCCCGAGGAGCTCGCGCAAGGCATGGCCGGGCTCGGCTGTCTGATTCTGGCGGCTAACGCCTATCTCGTGCGGGCGCGGACGCCTTGCGGAGCGACGCTGGCAGCATTCGGCGACGGACGCGTGCTCGTGCGGGGCGTCGACGAGCCGGAGCAAGCGGTCGCGCTGTGTCTCGCCTACTTGAAGGGAGACAGGAAAGATACTGGACGCAGGGAGGGATGGGCTTGAGGACGCTGCACGACTGCAAACTGTACGTCATTACGGGCGAAAATTATCACCCGGGCAGACCGCTCGAGGAAGTCATGGAGGCCGCGATTCGGGGCGGGGCCGACATCGTTCAGCTTCGCGACAAGCATGCGGCGAAGGCTGAGCTGCTGGCCAAAGCCAGATCGCTGCGGCGGCTCACCCGCCGGCACGGCATATTGTTCATCGTCAACGACGACGTAGAGCTGGCGCTCGCCTCGGATGCCGACGGCGTGCATCTCGGGCAAGGCGATATGCCGCTCGCGGAGGCCCGGCGCATCGTCGGCAAGGAGCTGCTAATCGGCATCTCCACGCACCATATCGCGCAGGCGCTGGAGGCCGAGCGGGCAGGCGCGGATTATGTAGGCGTCGGGCCGGTGTATCCGACGGCGACGAAGCCGGGCAGAGCGGCCGTGACGACGTCGTACGTGGCGGAGGCTGCCGCTCGGCTGCGGATTCCGTTTTTTGCGATCGGCGGCATCTCGCCCGAGACGGCCGAAGACGTGCTCGCCGCGGGGGCGAGGCGGCTGTGCGCCGTATCCGCGGTCGTCGGGCAGCCGGACCCGGCCGCCGCTTGCATCTTGCTCAAGCGAAGCATCGAGCGCTGGGAAGCGCAGGATGCCAAGCACGGGCAAAACTCCGCCACTGGCGGGCAAGACTCCGTCACTGGCGGGGAAGAGGTCGTGGCTGCCGCAATGTCCGGCCGGCGCATCGCTCTGCAAATCAACGGCGAACCTGCATGGTCAGAAGCCGCCTCGCTCCGCGAGCTGGCCGGGGAACTGGGCCTCATCGGCCGCAGAGTCGTCGCGGAAGTGAACGGCGATGCCGTGCCGCGTGCGGATTGGGACGAGGTTCCGATACGTGCGGGCGACCGCGTAGAATTCGTTCGTTTCGTGGGAGGAGGCTGACCGGATGATAACGAATATACCGACGCTCGAGATCGGCGGCATTACGCTTCGATCCAGGCTCTTTCTGGGTACGGGCAGATATCCGAGCCCCTCCGTGATGCGGCAGGCGCTGGAAGCATCGGGCGCGCAGGTCGTCACTTTTGCGGTACGCCGGGTCGATCTAGACGTCACGGAGGACGATCCGCTGCTGAGCCAGTTGGAGGGAAAGGACCTGATCTACCTGCCGAATACGTCAGGGGCTTCGACGGCGGACGAGGCGGTCCGTATCGCGAAACTGGCGAGGGCAGCCGGGCTCGGCAGATGGATCAAAGTGGAGATCAGCGGCCATCCGGAGCTTCTGCTGCCGGACCCGGTCGAGACGCTGCGGGCGACGGAGCGGCTCGTTCGAGAAGGATTCACCGTGCTGCCCTATACGTCTGACGACCCGATGCAGGCGCTGCGGCTGGAGGAGGCCGGCGCCGCGGCCGTCATGCCGGGCGGGGCCCCGATCGGCACGGGGCTTGGCATCCTGAATCCGTTCAATCTGGGCTGGATCGTCGAAAACGCCCGCGTGCCGGTCATCGTCGACGCCGGCATCGGTTCGGCTGCCGATGCAGCAACGGCAATGGAGCTCGGCGCCGACGGCATCCTCGTGAATACGCCGGTCGCGAAGGCGCGCGATCCGGTCGCGATGGCTGCCGCCTTGAAGCTTGGCGTAGAGGCAGGACTGCTGTCGCGGCTGGCCGGCCGGATTCCGCGACGCCGTTCGGCTTCTGCCAGCAGCCTGGAGGAAGGCAGCATGTTCGGGCCGCGGCGCGGGCTGGCAGGGAGCGTTCAAGGATGACGCCCCGGCTGCTGGTGCTCGGCGGCGGCATCGTCGGCTTGTCGTGCGCGTACGAAGCGTTGAAGCAGGGATGGCAGGCGACGGTCGTCGATCGCGGGGAGCTTGGCGGCCAAGCATCCGGCGCGGCTGCCGGCATGCTGGCGCCGTATTACGAGAACGGGGATACGCCCGACGCCTTTTTTCGGCTATGTGTGGACAGCTTCGCCGCCTACCCGGCTTGGACGGGTGAGATCGAAGCGGATTCCGGCATGCACGCGGGCTTCGTTCGCTCGGGCAGCGTTCACGTGGCGTCGCGGGAGGCGGATCGTTTGTCCCTCTTGGGCAGAATGGCGTGGCAGACGGCATCCGGCGCCCGCATGGAATGGCTGGACGAATCGGCATTGCGGCGCGCCGAACCGTCCCTCGCGCCCGGGCTCGCAGGCGCGCTGTACTGCCCGGACGAAGCGCATGTGCAGGCGCCGCTGCTTGTCCGGGCGCTGGCTCTGGCATGCGAGCGGCGCGGCGCGAGGCTGCTGCCGAATGCGGGAGAGTTGACGGCCGTCGAAGGCGGCCAAGCGGGAAGCATCTCCGTTCAATACGAAGCGTACGGCCGGATCGATGCCGACGCCGTATGCTGCTGTCTCGGCGCTTGGAGCGGAAGGCTCGCGGCTTGGCTCGGGCTGCGAATTCCCGTGCACCCGATCCGAGGTCAGATCTGCGCCTACGATCCCGCTCCCGCGGCTTTGCGGCATCTGGTGTTCGGCCCGCGGTCCTACTGGGCGAGCAAACCGGACGGCTCGCTCGTCTGCGGCGCCTCCGAAGACGAAGCCGGCTTCGACCGGAAGGTGACGGCCGGCGGAATCGGCCGTCTCGTGCGCGCCGGCGAGCGAATGCTGCCGGCATTATCGGGCGTGTCGCCCGCCCGCAGCTGGGCCGGGCTTCGGCCTGCCACGCTGGACGGCCGGCCGCTGATCGGCTCCGTCCCGGACCGGCCGGCCGTCTTCATGGCGGCTGGCCATCATCGCAACGGCATTTTGCTAAGTCCGGCGACTGCAGCCGCATGCGGGGAATGGCTCGCCGCGGGAGGCGGCGCGCTTCGCGACGCGCGCTGGCAAGCCTTTCGGCCCTCGCGCTTTGGAAGCGATGCGGAACTCCGTTCGGAGGAGGCGCAGCTCCCAAGCCGGAGAGGCGGAAGCGGGCAGGAGGCGAGGCACCTGTGAACGAGAGACCAAATCGGGGGTATCCGACGGCAGGCGCGGATTCTCCGAGAGGCGAACAGAAACCAAGCGATCCGGCAGCAAGCGCAGCGTCAAAAATAGAAGCCCCGCGGGAGCAGTCGGGGCGCCGTATTTGCCGCGCGCTTACGATCGCAGGCTCTGATTCCGGCGGGGGCGCGGGCATCCAGGGCGACTTGAAGACGTTTCAGGAGCTCGGCGTGTACGGCATGAGCGTCGTGACCGCGATCACGGCGCAGAACAGCATGGGCATCCAACGGGCCGAGGCTGTCGACCCCCGCCTGATCGAAGCTCAGTTGGACAGCGTGCTCGGCGATATCGGCGCGGACGCGGTCAAGACGGGTATGTTGCCTACGCCGGACGCAGTCGAGGCCGTAGCGGGCGCGCTAAGTCGGTATGGCGTAAGCAGGCTCGTCGTCGATCCGGTGCATACGGCGAAGCACGGAGTTGCGCTGGCCGGCAATGGCGCTTTCGAAGCGGCCGCGAGCCTGCTGTTCCCGCTCGCCGAGATCGTCACGCCGAATATTCCGGAAGCGGCCCGTCTCTTGGGCGCAAACGAGCGGGAGCTCGCCGCGGTCGAATCCAGAATCGATGCGGCGCGGGCGCTGCTGGCCTTCGGATCGCGGTATGTCCTGCTTAAGGGCGGTCATGCAGACCGTTCGGAGACTTGCGTCGATATATTGGTCGGCGCATCCGATGGGGATCGGCCGCATCTCATCGAGCATCCGAGATTGACTGCGGTTCATACCCATGGCACGGGGTGCGCGTTGGCCGCTGCCGTCTGCGCCTCGCTCGCGGCGGGCGACGGCGTGCCCGCAGCCTGCCGCAAGGCGGGCGCCTTCGTGGCCGCGGCGATCGCGGGGAGCTTCCCGCTCGGAGCGGGTATCGGAAGTCTGCGACACGCGGCGTGGCGAGAAGGTCGAAGCGGATGCTAAGGCAGCGAGCGCAGGGACGCAGGACGAGAGCCTGCACCGGGCGTGCAACAGCAAGGGAGGATGCAGACGGCTCGCAGCCGGCATGCAATCTCCTACTAGGCTAACCAGCTTGAGCGATAGCGAGAACCATCGTGCCAGGAGCCGCACGGCAAAGGGCGTCCGTCTCCGTGACCGGGGCGCCTGAGCCGATCCGCGCGCCTGCGCTTGCTTGACGCCCTTCGTTCCCCTATAATAGTCTGTAATTCAAAGCTACATCGACAAATGCGACGATGGAGACGAGTAAGCAGCGCCTGCCTGATCAGGGAGGGAACGCCGAGACTGAGAGCGTGCCCGAGGAGAAGAGCTGCCGAATTTCACTCCGGAGCAGTCGCTTGAACGCCGAAGACGCGATGCGCGCGGCCAGTAGAGCGTACCGGCAGCGGCCCGTTACGCCGTTCGAGCGGGAATCCGCTCGCCGAAGCCGCCATGCCGCGGTTTACGGCGATGCGTTTCCAATTAGGGTGGTACCACGGTCCTTTCGTCCCTTTTACGGGGAGGAAGGGCCTTTTTTGTCGGCTGCGACCAGGCTAGCCGTCCGATAGACCAAGCGATAAAGGAGAGTGGCAACATGAAGGACCGGTTGGAGGCGCTGCGCGAGGAAGCGCTGGCGCAATTGCAGGAGGTGGCCGATGCCGGCCGCCTGAACGACCTGCGCGTACACTATTTAGGCAAAAAGGGCCAGCTCACGGAGATCCTCCGCGGGATGGGCGGCCTTAGCGCCGAGGAGCGCCCCGTCATCGGCCAGGTCGCGAACGACGTGCGCGCGGCGATCGAAGGCGTGCTGGCGGAAAAGCAGGCCGCTTTCGACCGCGCCGAGACGGAGCGCAGGCTGGCTGCCGAGACGATCGACGTCACGCTGCCCGGCCGCGAAACCGTCGCGGGGAGCATTCATCCGCTCACGAAGGTGACGCAGGAGATCGAGGACATTTTCCTAGGCATGGGCTACACGATCGCCGAAGGTCCCGAGGTCGAGACCGATTACTTCAACTTCGAGGCGCTGAACCTCCCGAAGGATCATCCAGCCCGCGACATGCAGGATTCCTTTTACATTACCGACGAGATTCTGCTGCGCACGCACACGTCGCCCGTCCAGATCCGCGCGATGCAAAACGCGCAGGGCAGCGTGCCGCTTAAAGTCATCTGTCCGGGCCGGGTCTACCGCCGAGACGACGACGACGCGACCCACTCGTTCATGTTCCACCAGATCGAAGGCCTGGTCGTCGGGCCGAACATCCGCATGAGCGACCTGAAGGGAACGCTGCTGCAGTTCGTGCAGGCAATGTACGGACAGCAGGTGCAAATTCGCCTTCGTCCGAGCTTCTTCCCGTTCACCGAGCCGAGCGCGGAGGTCGACGTGACCTGCACGCAATGCGGCGGACAAGGCTGCCGGATGTGCAAGCATACGGGCTGGATCGAGATACTGGGCTGCGGCATGGTTCATCCGAAGGTGCTCGAGCACGGCGGCTTCAATCCGGAGGAAGTTTCCGGCTTCGCGTTCGGCATGGGCGTCGAGCGGATCGCCCTGCTGAAGTACGACATCGACGACATCCGTCATTTCTACAACAACGACCTGCGGTTCCTCGGGCAGTTCGCCCGCTTATGACCGGCCGAGTCTCGATCTTAACGAACGTGGAAAAGGAAAGGGGCGGTATTACCCGTGAACGTATCCTATCAATGGCTTAGCGAATATATCGATCTCGGCGGCATCTCGCCGCAGGAGCTCGCGGACATGCTGACGCGCGGCGGCATCGAGATCGACGGCGTGCAGTCCCGCAATGCGGGCGTGACAAAGACGGTCGTCGGCTACGTATTGGAAAAAGAAAAACATCCGGACGCGGATAAGCTTAACGTGTGCAAAATCGACGCGGGAACCGGCGAGACGCTGCAGATCGTATGCGGCGCGCCGAATGTCGCGGCCGGCCAGAAGGTGCCCGTGGCGCTCGTCGGCGCTAAGCTTCCCGGCGATCTGCAGATTAAGCGCGCGAAGCTCCGCGGCGTCGAGTCGCAGGGCATGATCTGCTCCGCGCGGGAGCTCGGCATCAACGACAAGCTGCTTCCGAAGGAACTGCAGGAAGGCATTCTGGTGCTGCCTGCCGAGACGCCGGTCGGGGCGGATATCGCGGAGCTGCTCGGCCTGAACGATTCGGTGCTGGAGCTCGACCTGACGCCGAACCGCTCGGATTGCCTGAGCCTGCTGGGCGTCGCCTACGAGACGGCTGCGCTGACGGGACGTTCCTTGAAGCTGCCTGAGCCCGAGAAGACGCTGTACCCGGCGGCCGACAAGACGTCGGACGCGGTCCGGGTGGGCATCGAGGCGGCCGAGGCATGCAGCCACTACGCGATGCGCGTCGTAAAAGGGGTCAAGATCGGCCCTTCGCCGCTTTGGCTGCAAAACCGTCTCATCGCGGCCGGCATCCGGCCGATCAGCAACGTCGTGGACGTCACGAACTTCGTCATGCTGGAGTACGGCCAGCCGTTGCATGCATTTGACGCGGCCAAGGTAAAGGGGCAGGTCACGGTTCGCTTCGCCCGCGAAGGCGAGACGCTTGCGACGCTTGACGGGCAAGCGCGCAAGCTCGAGCCGCACATGCTGGTGATCGCCGACGGCGAGCGCGCGATCGCGCTGGCCGGCGTCATGGGCGGCCTGGATACCGAAGTGACCGACGATACGGTGGACATCCTGCTCGAATCGGCACGTTTTGCCGGCGCTTCGGTCCGCAAAACCTCCCGGCAGCTGGGCCTGCGCTCGGAGGCGTCGGCGCGCTTCGAGAAAGGCGTCGATCCCGAGCGGGTGCTCGGCGCGCTGGATCGCGCGGCTTCGCTCATCGGGCAGATCGCCGGCGGCCTCGTGACCGAAGGCGTAGCCGAGGTTCGTCTTAGCGCGGCCGAACCGGCCGTCATCGAGCTGTCGCTCGACCGAATCAACCGGATGCTCGGCACGACGCTGTCGACGCTCGAAGTGAAGACGATCTGGTCGAGGCTCCAATTCGCGGCCGAGCCGGCAGGCGAAGGCGCTTGGCGCATCACCGTGCCGACGCGCAGAGGCGATATCGCGCGCGGCGTCGATCTGATTGAAGAAGTCGCCCGCTTGAACGGCTACGATCGCATTCCGACGACGCGCATCGAGGGACCGACGACGACGGGCGCGCTCACTAAGCCGCAGGCGATTCGCCGCGAGCTTCGCAAGCTGCTCACCGAAGCGGGCTTGAACGAAGCGGTGACCTACTCCGTCACCTCGGCGGGACGCACGGCGCTGTTCCCCGAGCTGTCCGGCGCAGCCGCCGGCATGCGGCCCATCGGTCTCGCCATGCCGATGAGCGAGGAGCGCAGCGCGCTTCGCGCTTCGCTGCTGCCGAACCTGCTCGAAGCCGCGGCCTACAACAAGGCGCGCCGCAACGGCACCGTCGCCGCCTTCGAGATCGCGAACGTTTATCATTCCGCCGAGGAGAAGCTCACCGCGCTTCCCGAAGAGCATCCGCGCCTGGCGTTCGTGCTGACGGGCAATCGCCGGGCGGCGGAATGGAACCAGACGGCGCAAGCCTACGACTTCTATGACGCCAAAGGCATTCTGGAGCGCGTGCTGTCCCGTCTCGGTCTGTCGGATGCGGTTCGTTTCGAGCAGGCGAAGCCTGCGGATTTCCATCCGGGCCGCACGGCCGCTATCAAGCTGAAGTCCGAATCCGGCGATGCGACGATCGGTTACGTCGGACAGCTGCACCCGGAGCTTCAACGGGACTTCGATCTGGGCGACGTGTACGCCGCGGAGATCGACTTGAAGCCGCTGTATGAAGCGGCGAATGCCGGCATCGTCTACCGGACGCTTCCGCGCTTCCCTTCGGCGGAGCGGGACCTGGCCGTCGTGGTCGATACATCGGTGCCGGGGGCATCGCTGGTCGAAGGCGCGAAGGCCGCAGCCGGCGAATGGCTCGAATCCGTCCGCGTATTCGACGTCTATGCGGGCGAACGGCTTGGCGCGGACAAAAAAAGCGTGGCGCTGTCGCTCGTATACCGCCATCCGGACCGCACGCTGACCGACGAGGAGATCGCCGAGGCGCAAGCTTCCGTCGTCCGGCAGCTGGAACAATCTTTCAGCGCGGAGCTACGTAAATAAGCAGGAAACGGCGCAAAGCGCAGCGAATACATCAGAACGCGATAAGCGGACTGAGGGATGTTCGCTGCGATTTTGCTTAAATGGAACGTGGGAGGAATAACCGTGAATGCTGACGACAAGACACGCGTAACGGTTGACATATACGGCACGCAGTACACGCTGACGGGGCACACGAGCAGCGACTATATGAAGCGGGTTGCGATGCTCGTCAGCGATCAGATGCACAAGATCGCGAGCGGCTCGCCGCGTCTGGATCTGGCCCGGCTGGGCGTGCTCGCCTCGGTCAACATGGCGGACGAGCTGATGCGCATCCGCCGGGAGAACGAGCGCCTCCTCCACGAGGAGGTGGAGCGCAAGCGGCTGTCCGCGGAGATCGACGCGCTGCTGGCCGATTGGGACAAGCACAAGGCCGAGAGCGCGGCGACGATCGAAGCGATGCGCAGCGAATTCGCGGAGATTGAAGCGGAGCTTCGTTCGGCATCCGAAGCGGCCATCGCCGAAGCGGAGTCAAGGGCGGACCAGGAGCGCGAACGGCTGCGGAGCGATCATCAGGCGGAGCTTGACCGGATCTTGGCCGACCACGCGGCCGAGGCCGAGTTGTACGCGGACGAAGCGGAATCGCTCAAGGCGGCTCACGCGGCGGAGCTGGAGCGCATCTCGTCCTTGCATGCCGCGCAGCTGGCCGCCGCGGCCGAGGCGCATCGGAAAGAGTCGGAGTCTGCGCGCGCCGAACATGCCGCGGCGCTGGAGCGCGCCGAAGCCGCGCATCGGGCGGAGCTCGAACGGGCGCAGGCCGAACAGTTGGCCGAAGCCGAGCTTTTCGCCGAGGAGGCGGAATCGCTGAAGGCGGCGCATGCCGCGGAGCTGGAGCGCATGGCGCAAGCCAATGCAGCTGCGCTGAATCAGGCGGAGGCCCGGCATGCGGCCGAGCTGGAGACCGCGATCGCGAAGCAAGTCGCGGCGATGGACGAGCGCGAGGCGCTTCACGAATCGACGCTCGCCGAGCTTACGGAACGGCACGACGCGGAGCTGCGCAAGATGCGTCAGGATTACGAGGACGAGCTGGCGCTGATGCTCGAAGTCAAGGATGAAGAGCTGCAGCGCCTGACGCTCGAGCTCGATAGCGCCATGCGCGAGCGCGACGAAGTGCGCGCAAGGCTGCAGAGCGCTTTGGATGCGGCCTTGCAGGAAGGCGAGGACCGCGCAAACGCGCTTCGGGAAGCTCACGCTGAAGAGCTGGCCGGCTTGGAGGCGCGTTATGCCGCGGAGCGGGAGAGCGCGCTTGCGGCGCATCGGACAGAGCTCGAGACGCTGCTCGCCGGCCATCTGGCGGACCTGGAGCGTCTGAGCGCCGGACACAATGCGGAGCGCGAGGAGCTTCGCCTGGAGCTCGAACTCGAACGCGAAGCCCGCGAGACGCAAAAGGCGGAAGCCGAGCGCAAGCTGGCCGAGGAGACGCAGCGGATCGCGTCGGAGCGGGATGCGGCGACCTCCAAGCTGCGCTCGGAGCATGCCGGTGAGCTCGATCGCGTGCTGAAGGAGAGCCGCAGCGAAGCCGAACGCCTGCGTGCCGCGCATCGCGAAGAGCTGGAGACGATGCGGCTCGCGAGCCTTGAGGCGCTAGAGACGACAAGAGCGGAGCTCGAAGGCAAGCTTGAAGCGCTCGAGGTGGCGAAGGACGAGCTTGAGGGCAAACTTGACGCGATCGAAGCGACCAAGGGCGAGCTCCAAGGCAAGCTGGAAGCGTCCGAAGCGGAGCTTGATGCCTTCAGGGCCGAGCTTGGAAGCTCGAAGGCGGAACTCGAAGCTTCCCTGACTGAGCTCGGGACGACAAAAGCGGAGCTTGAAGCTTCCCGTGCCGAACTAGGAAGCTCGAAGGCGGAGCTCGATTCTTCCCTGACTCAGCTCGGGACGACAAAAGCGGAGCTTGAAGCTTCCCGTGCCGAGCTTGGAAGCTCGAAGGCGGAGCTTCAGGCTTCCCTGGCAGCGCTTGAAACGAAGCAAGCGGAGCTTGAAGCCGCCCGCGCAGAGCTTGGGACTTCGAAAACAGAGCTTGAAGCAACCTGGGCCGAGCTGGAGAACTCGAGCACGGAACTTGAGGCTTACCAGGCTGAGCTTGCGTCCTCCAAGGCGGAACTTGAGGCTTCCCGGACCGAACTTGAGGCGTCCAAGACCGAGCTTGAAGCGTCCAAAGCGGCAGTGGAGCGTCTGCATGCCCAGCTGGCGGAACAGATGTCCGCGGCCAGGCAGGCCGTGGCGGCGACCGAGGCCGGGTTCGACGAGGAGCGCATGCAGTTCGCCGAGCGACTCGCAGCGGCCGAACAAAGCGCCGGGGCGGCCGAAGCCGGGATCGCCGAAGAACGCAGACGGCTCCAAGAGCGTCTCGCCGAAGTTCAGGCGGAAGCAGAGCAGGCGCTGTCCGATGCGCAAGCGCGGTTCGAACGGGAGCTTCAGGATCGGCTTGCCGAACGGGATGCGAAGTTCGATCAGGCTGCCGCTGAGGCAGAGGCCGAGTTCGCCGAGGAACGCCGCCGGTTAGGCGAAGAAGCGGCGGCTGCATCGCAGGCCGCTGCGGAGGCGAAGGCGCGGAGCGCGGAAGTCGAAGCCCGCTTCGCCGAAGAGCGCGCCAGACTGGAGGCGCAGCTCGAAAAAGAACGCGCGGCCGCTGCAGCGCTGCTTGAAGAGCGGCTGCGCGCCGCAGCCGAGCAAGCCGCGATTCGCCTCGCCGACGAGCGAGAGACGGCATCGGCGGTGCTTGCGGTCGCCGTTGAAGAAGCGACCGCGCCGCTCGAAGCCGAGCTGGCCTCCGCGAAGCAGTCGGCCGAAGCCGCGCGGATCGATCTCGAGCGCCTGCGCGAATCGCAGCTGGCGGTCGTGGAACGGCTTCGCGAAGAGCAAGCCGGGGAGCTTGAACGGCTGCGCGCCGCCCATGCGGAAGAGCTTCGCCGCAGGACGGCGGAAGCCGAAGCCGGCGCCGCATCCGGACGCGAATCGCTGGAGGAAGAGCTGCGCATGACGCAGGAGCTGTATGAAGCGGAACTGAAGCAGGCGCTGGACAGCCGGGAAGCGGCTCTTGCCGAAGCGGAGGAAGCGCGCCGAGGCGACGCAGCCGCGCTCGAACGCTGGGAAGCGGCCGAGCGGGAGTGGCGGGAGCAGCGCGAGCGGTTCGAAGCCGAAGTCGAGACGCTGCGCGAATCCGCGAAGCAAAACCATCGATTGGCTGCGGAGCGGGAAGCGGCCGTTCAGGAGATGGAAAAGACGGCATCGGAGCGATTGCGCGACGAAGCCGATGCGCGCGAAGCGGCCGAACGCGAGGCCGACCGGCTGAAGGAACTGGCGGACGAGCTCGGAGAACGCGAGCAAGCCGCGGCCGATGCGCTGAGGCAGCTGCAGCGTAGAGTCGAAGAGGCGCAGCGGGAACGCGACGCTTCGGTCGAACGGGCGGAGTCGCTCGAAGCCAAGCTCCGGCAGGCTGCGGTCGAACGGCAGCGGGAAAGCGAAGCGCTGCTCCGCGCGGAGCGGGAGCTTGAGGAGGCGCGGGCACAGGCCGCCGCGGCGACGCAAGCCGTGTCCGACCAGGGCGAAGCCGGCGCGGGCGCTTCCGAAGAGACGGAACGCCTCGCGCTGGAGCTTGCGCGCATCCGCGGCGAGCACGAGGCGCTGCAGATCGAATATGCGAAGCTTCAGAACGAATACAACGAATGGATCGATATGCTCGAAGAGCAAACCTGATCACCGAACGACCCGCGTTCCGGGCACCGCATGTCCTAGCCGTAGCCATGATAAGCCCAATAACAAGACCGCCCTCTCGTCCCGAATCTTGCTTCGGGGAGAGGGCGGTCTTCGTTCGGAGCCGGGGTCGACTATTGCACGATAAGCTTGGCCTTCATCGACAGGTGGCCTTGTCCGCATACGACATTGCACTTAATGGTATACGTGCCGGCCGCCAGCTTGGCGACCTTCGATTTTTTGCCGTTGCTCAGCTTGACGCCGGCTTTTTCGATCTCTACGCCGTGCGCGCCTTGCTCGTTTTCGAGCACGTAACGGATCGCCGTATCCTTCGGCACCGTATAAGTCTCTTGATCGAACTGCCAATTGGTGGCCTTGATCACCAGATCCTGCGAGGCAACGGCGGTATCTTCGCTTGCTCCGTTGTCGTTCTTGCCTCCGCAGGCGGCCAGCATGCCCGTCAGCGCGAGCGCGGCCAGCGCAGCGGCTATTTTTTTACGCATCTTAAACTTCCCCCCATCCCTTGGTTGCCGGGGATGAGCGGGTCATTCCCAGACTTTTCTATCATAGCATAGAACAAAAAAACTCGCAGTCCGCGCAATTCGTTTGCGGCCGCGAGTTTTTGACAATATTTTTACATCTTATTGCCCGGGTTCAGATCGTCCGTGTTCAGCCGTGACGCTTGGCGGCCTTGTAGGGATTGCCGACCGGGATGAACAGATCGATGATCCCGATGACGAGCGCTGCGAGCAGCGCGCCCAGGATTGACGCCGATACGCCGCTAATGACGAACTGCGCCAGCCAGATGACGAGGGCGCTGCACAGAAAACCGACGATGCCGCGCCCGAACGGGGTGACGTTTTTCCCGAAGATCGCCTCGATGATCCACCCGAGCAGGGCGATCACGAGGGCGAGCATGAGGGCGCTCCAGAAGCCGCCTACCGTAAAGTGCGGAACCAGATACCCGACAATCATCAAGACGATCGCCGATACGATGAAGCGTACGACATGACCGAGAAAATGCATAACTTGATTACCTCCCGTCTATTGGGCTAACGTCCGGCGCCTGCGCCGGCATTAAAGGTAGTGTATCCAGTTTAAGTTGCGGTTATAACGGCGCGTAATGCAAGCGCCGCCGCCATCGGATATAATGAAAGTCGAGAGGAGTTGGCGCAACGCCGTGAACGACAAGGCGCTATATACATTGGAATACGATAAGATCATCGGGCGGCTGCGCGAGCTCGGAGAGACTTCGCTCGGCAAGGAGCAGGCCGGCGCAGTCCGTCCTTCTTCCGACCTGCGCGACGTGAACCGCAGGCTGGATACGACCGCGGAGGCGGTGCGCGCCATGGACGTCAAGGGAGCGCCTCCGTTCGGCGGCATCACGGACGTCCGCGCCGCGCTCGGGCGGGCGAAGCTCGGCGGCATGCTGCTCCCTTCGGAGCTCATCGACATCGCCCAGTTCATTTACGGATCGAGAAGAATCCGCAGGTACGTGGCGGCCGTCTCCGAAGAGGCGGACATTCCGCTGCTTGAGGACCTGTGCGAGCCTTTGATCGACGCGAAGCAGCAGGAGGACGAGATTCGCCGCTGCATCGACGAGCAAGGCGAGGTGCTGGATGCCGCAAGCGCGGAATTGTCGGCGATCCGCCGGGAGATCCGCACGAACGAGAGCCGGGCCAGAGAAAAGCTCGAGAGCATGATCCGCTCTTCTTCGGTGCAAAAAATGCTCCAGGATGCGCTAATCACGATGCGCGGCGACCGATACGTCATTCCCGTGAAGGCCGAGTACCGCTCGCACTTCGGCGGCATCGTTCACGATCAGTCGGGCAGCGGGGCGACCTTGTTCATCGAACCCGAAGCGGTTTTGCAGATCAACAACAAACTGCGCGAGCTGAAGCTGCGGGAGACGCGCGAGATCGAGCGGATCCTTCGCCAGCTCTCCGAAAGCGTAGGCGTGAAGGCGGAGCTGCTCATCGGCGATGCCGAGGCGCTCGGCTATATCGACTCGATCTTCGCTCGCGCGAAGCTGGCGGACAGCATGCAGGCGACCAAGCCGTCGATGAACGACGAAGGGCGGCTTCGGTTGAAGCGGGCCCGGCACCCGTTGATAGACGCGAAGAAGGTCGTGCCGATCGATATCGAGCTGGACGACGAGCATTCGGCGATCATCGTGACCGGACCGAACACTGGCGGTAAGACCGTGTCGCTCAAAACCGTCGGACTGCTCAGCCTGATGGCGATGACCGGCTTGTTCGTGCCGGCCGACGAAGGAACGGTTTTATGCGTTTTCGACGGCATCTATGCCGATATCGGCGACGAGCAAAGCATCGAGCAGAGCCTCAGTACGTTTTCGAGCCATATGACGAATCTGATCGGGATGCTCGGCCAGGTGACGGGACGAAGCCTCGTCCTGCTCGACGAGCTCGGCGCTGGCACCGATCCGGCCGAAGGCTCGGCGCTCGCGATCGCCATCCTGGAGCATCTGCATCGCCTGCGGTGCAGGCTGCTGGCGACGACGCACTACAGCGAGCTGAAGGCCTACGCCTACAACCGCGAAGGGATCATGAACGCCAGCATGGAATTCGACGTGGCGACGCTCAGCCCGACCTATCGCCTGCTCGTGGGCGTGCCAGGCCGAAGCAACGCCTTTGCGATCGCGGAGCGGCTGGGCCTGCCGCGTTCGATCATCGAGCGCGCGCGCGGCGAGGTGTCGGACGACGAGCTCAAGGTCGATACGATGATCGCGTCGCTTGAGCGGGATCGGCGTACGGCCGAGTCGGATCGCCAGCTGGCGGAGCGCCTTAAGCGGGAAGCCGAAGAGCTTCGCGCGAAGCTCGAGGACGACCGTGCGAAGCTGCAGGAGCAGCGCGTGAAGCTGCTGGAGGAAGCCCGCGAGGAAGCGCGTCAGCAGGTGGCCAAGGCCCGGCGCGAAGCGGAGGAGATCATCGCCGATCTGCGCAAGCTCGCGCTGGACGAGGCGGCCAGCGTCAAGGAGCACAAGCTCATCGAGGCCCGGCGCAAGCTGGACGATGCGGTGCCGGACCCGGTCGCAAGACCTCGTCCCGCCGCATCCAAGAGCGTAAAGCTCGAGGCAGGAGACGAAGTCAAGGTATACAGCCTCGGCGGCCAGAAAGGCCACATCGTCGAGATCGCCGGGAGCGACGCCTTCGTGCAGCTCGGCATCATGAAGATGAAGGTGCCGCTGGCGGACCTCGAACCCGCCAAGGCGCCGAAGGAAGCCGCGTCCAAAAGAGCGCAGCCCGTCGCCGCCGGGCCGACGGTGAAGCGCGCCGCCTCCGACCAGATCCGTACGGAGCTGGATCTTCGGGGCGCTACGCTGGACGAGGCGATCATCGAGACGGACCGGTTCCTCGACGAATCGTTCCTGTCCAATTTGCATCAGGTGTATATCATCCATGGCAAAGGGACCGGTGCGCTGCGAACGGGCATTCAGGAGTTCTTGCGCAGGCACAAGCACGTGAAGAGCTACAGGCTCGGCAATTATGGCGAAGGCGGCGCCGGCGTCACCGTGGCGGAGCTGAACTAGCGTGAGGAGCGGTCCGCATGAACGAGCCTAGTGCTATCGATCGCCTGTTGTCCCATCCGGCGATCGCGATTCCGGCTTATTTTTCCGTCGGCATTCTCATGCTGATCATCTGTCTGTATTGCTTCGAACGGGTGACCAAGTACGAGTGCTGGCCGGAGATCCGCAAGGGCAACATCGCAGTCGCCATGGCGACGGGCGGCAAAATATTCGGCATTTGCAACATTTTCCGATTTTCCATCCAATCGAACGACAGCATCTACGAGAGCATCCTTTGGGCAGGTGGCGGATTCCTGCTGCTGCTCGCCGCTTATTTGCTGTTCGAATTCGTGACGCCGGTGTTCCGGATCGACGAGGAGATCGGCAAGGACAACCGCGCGGTCGGGCTCATCTCGATGCTGCTGTCCGTATCGCTGTCTTATATTATCGGCGCGGCGGTGACGCTTGGCTAAGGGCGCGCCGCCGCAGGAGGTTTCGTATGAAGTATTTATGGGGAACATTGTTCGCCCTGGCGGCTCTTTTCTTTATTCTAGGCGTCGTCTATATGATAAGGGAGGGTTAGACCGTGGCTGCCAATGTGATCATCTGCCCGTGGTGCCAGTCCGAGATCATTCAGGAGCCGGGGCAGGAACCGGACAAGTTCTGTCCCGTCTGCGACAATGAGCTGAGCGGCTATCGTACGCTCCAATTCGGCCTGGGCGAGGATGAAGACGAAGACAAAGAAGAAACCGAATACGTAGAAGAAGAAGCGGCGGTGTACGGCCGAACTCCCCTTCGGGGGCTGACGGAGGATCTGGACGGACTCGACTTGGAAGGCGACGGCGATCTCCGGGCAAAGGACGAGGACTTGCTGCGGTACGAGGATACGGTCGAAGCGATTCTGGACGAGCAGGAGTTCGTTCCGGAGTGTCCGCAGTGCCGGGAGTATATGCTGGAGACCGGCAAGCATGTCGTCCGAGCGGCGGAGTTCGAGCCCAAGCGGCCTCGGCGGCTGCGAGGCGCAGCGATTATGGAGGCTCCTTTCGCGATGACGCTGTACATGTGCCCTTCCTGCTTCACGATGGCGCAGATGCTGTCCGAGGAAGACCGGAGCCGGATCGGCGACAATCTGAGTCAAGACCCCGAAGCTGAAGGAACGTGAGCTTGCGATGAAAAAGAAGGTATACCAAAGCGTGACCGAATTGATCGGCGATACGCCCGCCGTTCGCCTGAACCGGCTCGCAGGACCGCGTGACGCCGAGGTGCTGGTGAAGCTGGAGCGCTTCAATCCGAGCGGCAGCGTGAAGGACCGCGCCGCCGGAGCGCTCATCGAAGATGCCGAAGCGAGAGGTTTGATCGGTCCGGGCTCGCTTATCGTCGAGCCGACGAGCGGCAACACGGGCATTGGCCTGGCCATGAACGCGGCGGCGAGAGGCTATAGGCTCGTCCTCGTCATGCCCGACAATATGTCCCAGGAGCGGATCGCCCTGCTCAAGGCGTATGGCGCTGAAGTCGTGCTGACGCCGGCCGCGCAGCGGATGCCGGGCGCGATCCGGGAAGCGCAAGCGATCGCCGCGCGCACGCCGGGGAGCTTCATGCCCAATCAATTCGAGAATGCGGCCAATCCCGACGTTCACCGCAGAACGACGGCGCTCGAGATTCTCGAGCAGACGGACGGGAGACTGGACGCCTTCGTGGCCACGGCAGGCACCGGGGGCACCATCACCGGCACGGGCGAGGCGCTGAAGGCCAGGCTGCCGCATCTTTATGTCTCCGTCGTCGAGCCGGCGGGCTCTCCCGTATTGTCGGGAGGCGTGCCCGGACCGCACAAGCTGGTCGGCACAAGCCCGGGGTTCGTGCCGGCGATCCTCAATACCGAGATCTACGACGAGATCGTTCAAGTATCGGACGATGACGCGATCGAGACGATGAAGAAGCTCGCGCGCATGGAAGGCATATTGGCCGGCCCTTCTTCGGGCGCATCCGTGTGGGCGGCCCTTCAGCTTGCCAAAAAGCTGGGCGAGGGCAAGAGGGTGCTCTGTATCGCGCCCGACACGGGCGAACGGTACTTGTCGATGGAGTTGTTTTAAAGCAGCGTCTGCGCCACTTGTGGCGCAGACGTTATTTTTTCTGCGGGAATTGCGGGAAGATCGACGGGCGATAGGAATGAATAGTCTCTCCGGCACGGCCGCATAATACGGTACGATTGTCCAACTACAGGAGGGATTGTCATGCTTCAACCGATCACCGGCAAGGAGCTCGAGTACATCGCGGACTCGATGTCCAACGAAGACTTGCTCATCAAGCAGTGCACCGCCGCGGCCGCGGAGTGCTCGAATCCGCAGATCAAGCAGGTGCTCGATCACCAGGCGCAGGTTCACACGCAGCACTACCAATCGCTGCTGTCGCTGCTGCAGCAGCATCAGCCGCTCGCTCCCACGCAGCCGCAAGCCTAAATTCAGACCGAACAGGAGGCCCCATTATGGCGCCAGCTAACCAACAATTCATGCCTGACGAGGACTTGGCTTATACGGTGCTCGCCGACCTTAAGCGAGTCACGCGCGAATACGCAACGGCGGCGACGGAGTCGGTATGCCCGACGGTTCGCCAGCAATTCACGCAGCTGCTAAACACGACGCTGCAGATGCAAGGCGAGTTGTTCACGTCGATGCAGTCGGCCAATATGTATAATGCTTCCACGCCGACGCTGAAGCAGGATATCGACAAGAACTTGAAGACCTATCAGGATACGCAGAAGAAAACGGAACAATTCGTGCAGCAGGTGAAACAAAACGCGGTTCCGGCCTGGCAGCAGCCGCAGCAAAACGGCCAGCAGCAGATGCAGCAGCACTGATCGAAGCGCGTTCGTCGTTCGTACCTCCCCCCGGTCGGCCATCGGGCGGGAGGTTTTGCTTTTCAGCGGGCCTGTATTTGATGTAATATGAGAGGTATTCAGGAGGGATCCCAATGAACGAATTTAAGTTGAAGATTTTGGATCTGCTCAAGGAAGACGCGAGATTGTCCGCTTCGACCATCGCTACGATGCTTGGGGCGGACGAAGCCGACGTGTCTGCCGCCATCGCCGAGATGGAGCGGGACCATATGATCGTGAAGTACGCCACGGTCGTCAATTGGAGCAAGGTCGACGACGAAAAAGTAACGGCGCTGATCCAAGTCGAATGCACGCCGGAGCGCGGGCGCGGCTTCGAGAGCATCGCGGAGCGCATCTACCTGTATCCTGAGGTCAAGTCCGTGTACCTGATGTCGGGCGCATATGACCTGCAAGTCGAGATCGAAGGCAAGAACCTCAAAGCGGTTGCGTCTTTCGTCTCCGACAAGCTCTCGACCATCGAATCCGTCATCGCGACGAAGACCTTTTTCATACTTAAAAAATATAAACAGGACGGCATCATCCTCGAGGAAGTCGAGGGCGATCACCGCCTGCTCGTCTCGCCTTAACGCGTTAAGGGAGCGAGTATCTCGCAAAGGACGGTTGTCCAATGATTACGAATCAAGAAACGCGCGGCAAACCATCGACGGAGGGAATGAAGCAATATTTGTCCGCCGGCGCGCGCGCCATTCCGCCTTCCGGCATCCGACGGTTTTTCGACCTTGTGAGTGCCAGCAAGGACAGCAGCATCATCTCGCTGGGCGTCGGCGAGCCGGACTTCGTCACGCCGTGGCATATTCGTGACGCTGCCGTCTATTCGCTCGAGAAGGGCAAGACGCAATATACGTCAAACGCAGGCATGCCGGAGCTGCGCGAAGCGATCGCGGAATATTTGAGCAAGCAATTTCATCTGAAGTATGAGCCCGACGATGAAGTGCTCGTGACGGTCGGCGGCAGCGAAGCGATCGACCTGGCGATCCGTGCGCTTGTCGAGCCCGGCGACGAAGTGCTCATTCCCGAGCCGAGCTATGTCCCGTACAACCCGATTACGTCGCTTGGCGGCGGCGTGCCGATCGGCATCGAGACCTTCGCCAAAGACGGCTTCAAGCTGACCGAGGAGAACCTGCGGGCGGTGATCACGCCTCGTTCCAAGCTGCTCATCCTCTCGTATCCGAGCAATCCGACGGGCGCGATCATGAGCTACGAAGATCTGCTGCCGATCGCCAAGGTCGTCGAGGAGCACGATCTGATCGTCGTCTCCGACGAGATCTACGCCGAGCTGACCTATGGCTCGAGACACGTGAGCTTCGCGTCGCTGCCCGGCATGAAGGACCGCACGATTCTGGTCAGCGGCTTTTCCAAGGCGTTCGCGATGACCGGCTGGCGCATGGGCTATGCTTGCGGCCATCCCGATCTGATCGGCGCGATGCTGAAGATCCATCAGTATACGGTGATGTGCGCGCCTATCATGGGACAGGTCGCCGCGCTCGAAGCGCTGAAGAACGGCATGGAAGAGATGTACCGCATGATCGAATCCTACAACCAGCGGCGGAGGCTCGTCGTTCAAGGGTTCAGGGATATCGGCCTGGCCTGCCACGAACCGCAGGGCGCGTTTTACGTGTTTCCGTCCATCGAATCCACCGGCTTGTCGTCGGAGGAATTTTCCATGCGTCTCGTGAAGGAAGCGAAGGTCGCCGCCGTGCCCGGCCACGTATTCGGAAAGGGCGGAGAAGGCTTCCTGCGTTGTTCCTACGCTTCTTCCGTCGCGCAGCTGACCGAAGCTTTGGAGCGCATCGGACAATTTATCCGGCAGCTTTGATCGACGGGTTGTAAATGGGGATGTTTTTTTTCTGAAATTCTGCTATAATTACCCTTGTTTTGCAGACTTGACCGTAGCTGCGGAGAGGGGGAATACGATGGCGACAGCAAACAACCATTCTATGGATCCGGCGGATTCCCCGTCGTGGATGCCGGCCAGGAATGCCTGCAGTGAAGTCGGCGCGCCTCCCTCCTTCATTGGCCGAAGCTTAAAAGAAGAAATCGATCTGCTGAGGCGGCGCATGACGGAGACCTTCCTTCAGGAAGACTCCTTTACAGCGGAGCCCGTCATGGAGATAAGCCGTCTGCTCGACGTGAAGATCAACGAATATATGCGACTCAGCTATCAAACGCGTTAAGTCCGGAGCTTCGCTCCGGGCTTTTTATTTTAATAGGCCGCTGCGGCTAAGGCTTGTTTTTTGGTCGTGTCGGGATTGTGCTATAGTTAAGCTAGAAAAACTGCGCCTGGGGGTGACGGGATGCTTCTGCTGGTGACCGGCGGGACGGGCTCGGGCAAAACCGCGTACGCCGGACGGTTGGCGGAATCTCTGGGCCGCGAGGCGATCTTGCTCTCCTGTCCATCGTGGCCTCCGCTCGGCGCCGACAGCGGCGGCGGCGGCGAATCCGCCGCGAATGAGGGGCCGGCGGAACGCGTCCGCAGGTTCGCGTGGACGAGGCTTCCCGCGGACGAGGACTGTGCGAGCGCACTCCATCGCATCAACCTGGATTCGAATCCGTACCGGGCCGAACGGCGCGTGCTCGTGCTGGACAGCCTGTCCGGCTGGCTCAGGCATCGGGTGCTCGAAGCCTCGCGCGCGGGCGACGAGGCGGGGACGGCCGAAGCGACCGAGACGCTGGTCGCCGCGCTGCTGGCGTTCGAAGGCATCGTCATCGTCGTTAGCGAGGAAGCCGCGGCGGGATGGGCGGCGGATCGATGGGAACGATTTTACATAAGGCTGTTGGCTCAAGCCAACCGGCGCCTGGCGGACGCGTCGCATACCATATACCGCCTGACCTTCGGGATTGCCGCGGCGATCCGGGGCGAACGGAATTAGAAGGAGGAGGGGCCATGAAGCTTTACACGAGAACCGGCGATAAAGGAACCACTTCGGTCATCGGCGCCAAAGTGAACAAGGACGACGCGCGCGTAGAAGCGTTCGGCACGATCGACGAATTGAACGCCTTCGTCGGCCAGGCCGCGGCGGCAGTCGCCGCTGCGCAGGCATCAGAGACGGGCTCGGCCGCCGAACCCATCCAGGCGTTCGGGCATCGGCTGCTGGAAGAACTGACAGTCATTCAGCACGAGCTGTTCGACTGCGGATCGGATCTCTCCTACGCAGCGCCGGCACCGGCACAGCTCAAGGTGAACGCGGAGATGACGGCGAGGCTCGAGTCCTGGATCGACCGGCACGAGGCGGGCAATCCGCCGATCGCGCGTTTCATTTTGCCCGGCGGCACGCAAGCAGCCGCATCGCTTCACGTGTGCAGGACCGTGTGCCGCAGGGCGGAACGCACGGTGGTGACGCTGGCGGCGACGGGCGGGTCCTGTCCGCCGGAGGTCGCCATCTATTTGAACCGGCTTTCCGACTATTTCTTCGCCGCGGCGAGAGCCGCAAACGCGCAGGCAGGCGTGCCTGACGTTGAATACGAGAGGGGAGCGGCGGTATTCCGCCGCATCGGCAAGGAGCTATAGCATCGATGGAATGGGAACGTATGGAAGGCTACTACAAGCCGCTCGTGCACGTCGCGGACGAGCGGGACGAAGGCCGCATGCTGCGCGACGTGCTGCGCAACCGGATCGGCATCTCGCGGCGGCTGTGGACGAAATTAAAGGCATCCGAAGAGGGCGTGACCGTCAACGGCAACGCGGTCTACTCCAGCTTTATCCTGTCGGCAGGGGATATTGTTGCGCTTCGGATGGCCGAGGAGTCTTCGGACGATATTCTGCCGCAGCCGATGGCGCTCGATATCGTCTTCGAAGACGATGACCTGCTCGTGTTGAACAAGCCTGCGGGCGTCATCGTCCACCCGACGACGGGCCATTATGCCAACACGCTGGCGAATGGCGTCGTACATTATTGGCGGGAGCGCGGCGAGCGGTGCCGGTTCCGCCCGGTCAACCGGCTCGACGAGGATACGTCCGGCCTCGTGATCGTCGCCAAGCATCCGTACGCGCAGCAGCAGCTGTCCGCCCAGATGACGGCGGGCACGGTGCTCAAGCAGTACCGCGCTTATGCTTACAGCCGTCCTCCGGCGGACGACGGCGAAGTGAACGCGCCGATCGGCCGGGTGCCGGAAGACCCGCACCGACGGGCGGTCCGGGAGGACGGGCAGCCGTCTCTCACCTATTATTCGCTGCGCGAAACGTTCGACTGCGGGGCCAGCGCGCTCGATATCCGGCTCGGCACGGGGAGAACGCACCAGATTCGCGTTCATATGGGCGCGATCGGCTGTCCGCTGATCGGCGACGCGTATTATGCCGACCCGGCCTGGGAGCGGACGGCGCTCGCGGCAGCCCTCGCCGGGCGCATCGAGCGGCAGGCGCTGCATGCTGCGGTGCTCTCGTTCCGGCATCCGGTGACCGGCGAGGAGACGAGGCTCGAAGCGCCGCTCCCCGAGGACCTGCGCGAGCTGGAGAGTGTGCTGCGAGGTCTCCCGACTCGTCTCGACGTACTTACAATCGACACCTAATCTACCTGGAGGACCGCTTCGATGCCCAAGCATTTGCAAGTCTATCAATACCCGACCTGCGACACATGCCGCAAAGCCGTCAAAACGCTGAAGGCCGAAGGTCACGAGCTGGAACTGATCCATATCAAGGAGTCTCCGCCGTCCGTGGAGACGCTGCGCAAGCTGATCGCGGACAGCGGCTTGCCGATCAATAAATGGTTTAATACGGCCGGCGAAGTCTACAAGTCGCTTGGTCTCAAGGACCGCATGGCGCAGCTGTCAGACGATCAAAAGATGGAGCTGCTGTCCCAGAACGGCATGCTGATCAAGCGGCCCGTCGTCACGGACGGCGTCAAGGCGACGGTCGGTTACCGCGAGGAGGAGATCAAGCGTGCTTATGCCGACTGACGGCCAAGGGCCGGACGAGAAGCGCGACGATCGTATACGGAATCCAGGGCTTGAGCAGGATCCTTCCAATTCGGACCTGCCGAAGCCGCGTCCGATCGATCCGGACGCACCGGCGACCGGTCCATCCTTGGCCGGCGGAGAGCCGCCGCCCGAGGATGGCAAGAAGCGCCGCGGCAACGGCGGATCCTGGGCGTTCGGCGCCGTGCTCGCATTTCTGCTGGGCAAGGGCAAGACGGCGCTGCTGCTGCTCCTGAAGTTCGGCAAGCCGCTCATCTCGATGGCGATTACGATCGGCGCCTATGCCATTATCTATCCGTGGGCGTTTGCAGTCGGATTCGTCGCCCTTATTTTCGTTCATGAGATGGGACACGTCTGGGTGGCCAAGCGCAAGGGCCTGCCTGTCACCGCGCCCGTATTCATACCCTTTTTAGGCGCAGCTATCATGATGAAGCGCAACCCGAAGGACGCGGCGACGGAGGCCGACATCGCGCTCGGCGGACCGTATCTGGGCACCGCGGCCGCATTCGTCTGCTACGCCATCGGCGTCTATACGGACAGCGGCGTCTGGCATATGCTCGCTTACGTCGGTTTTTTTATCAATCTGTTCAATCTGCTGCCCGTGCGTCCGCTGGACGGAGGCAGAATCGCTTCGGCCGTCAGCCGCTGGCTCTGGATCGCGGGCGTCGTGCTAGGTCCGTTCGTCATCTGGTATACGCACAGCATTTTGTTCGTCTTTATCTGGATCTGGTTCCTGTTCATTACCTACCGCCAATTCAAGGCCAAGCGAGGCGAAGGCCCCGTGCACGTCGCAGAAGGCGTGTACAAGGCCAAGGCGGATCCTGCCTTGCCCGACTGGTATTATCGGGGTTCCGCTCACCTTCGCGAACTGCCTTACACCGCCTATTGTAAAATGGACGGCCAGCACATGGTCGAATTCGAGTGGGAGGCGCTGTCGTTTAAGGGCGAGCTCCCGATCGACCAGGCGATTCTCATCCGGCGCGTCTATGCTTATCAGATCGAAGGGCCGGATCCGGAGCAGAACCTGACCCTGAAGGTCCGCGTGGAAGGCAACGTGTACGAGCCGGACAATTATTACGAAGTCGCGAGCCGCGACAGGTGGCGCATCGGCCTGTTGTACGGCGGCCTGATCGTACTGCTCGTTTATATGATGTGGGTCATTCAAGAAGCGGGCTGGACGCAGCCGGCCTGACGGCAGGGCGGAGCGCCGCAGCTTGCAAGGGGAAGGAAGCTGTCATCGATGAAACGTCAAGCATGGAGATCGGAGCGGCTGGACCGTCTGGGTTCCGCCATATTTTCGGAGGTAAGCGGCTGGAAGGCCGAAGCGAGAGCGGCCGGGCTTGACGTTATTCAGCTCGATATCGGCAGTCCCGACAGGCCGCCGTCCCTCGCGATTCGCGAACGGCTGGCGGAAGCCAGCCGGCAGGGCGAGCTTTACCGGTATCCCGGCACGGACGGCAGCTCCGCTTTTCGCCGCCAGGTCGCCGCGTGGTTCGAATACCGCTTCGGCGTCGCGCTCGACGCCGAGCGCGAGGTATTGTCGTTGATGGGCACGCAGGACGGTCTCGCCCACCTGGCGCTGGCGGTCACGAACCCGGGAGACGCAGCGATGCTGCCCGATCCGGGGTACCCCGTCTATCAAGCCGGGCTTGCCGTGGCGGGCGTAGAGACGGTGCCAATGCCGCTGACGGCGGAACGCGGCTACCTGCCCGACTTCGACGCGATCCCAGAGCACGTTTGGGGCAAGGTCAAGTTTATGCTGCTGAGCTATCCGAGCAATCCGACCGCCGCGGTGGCGGATCTCTCTTTTTTCGAGGAAGCGGTCGCCGTCGCGAGGAAGCGGGGCGTGCTGCTCGTGCACGACAATGCGTACAGCGAGATGGCGTACGACGGCTTCAAACCGCCGAGCGTGCTCGAGGTTCCCGGCGCGAAGGATGTGGCGATCGAATTCCACTCGCTGTCCAAGTCGTTCCACCTGGCCGGCGCGCGGATCGGCTTCGCGGTCGGCAATCAAGAAGCGCTGGGCAGCCTGCGCGCGCTTAAGAACAACATCGACTTCGGCGTGTTTCTCGCGGTGCAGGAAGCCGCGATCGAGGCGCTTCGCCTCGACATGTCCGCGCCGGACCCGGTATTGCCGGTCTACGAGCTGCGGCGCGACGCCTTCGTCTCCGCGATGGCCGAAGCGGGCTGGATCGTCCCGCCGCCGCGCGGCTCGATGTTCGTCTGGGGGCCGGTACCCGAGGGCTGGACGTCGCGGGGCCTCGCGCGCTCCATGCTGGAGCATGCCGGCGTCGCCGTCATCCCGGGCAGCGCCTTCGGCGCGCTGGGCGAAGGCTATGTGCGTTTTGCGCTGGTCGAGCCTGAGGAACGGCTGCGCGAAGCGGCTGCGCGGATCGGACGTTTTCTGCGGGATATCGGTCCTTCCGGCGCGCGCTGAGCCCGCCGCTCTTCGATGGATGAAGATGGGGCGGGGACCTGTTGTCGCGGTATGGTATAATAGACCGATAGAATACCGCACGAAGGTGAGCGATCGAGAGATGAATGACAATAGTAATAGAGTGCTGCTGGTAGACGGGATGGCGATCCTGTTCCGGGCCTACTTCGCCACTTCTTATACGGGATATATCCGCAAAACGAAGGCGGGTCTGCCGACCAATGCAGTTCATGGTTTCGTTCAATACTTTTTTGACGCGATCAAGACGTTCCGGCCCACCCACGTCGTCTGCTGCTGGGACATGGGGAGCTCCACGTTCCGCACCGAGCAGTTCGGCGCTTACAAAGGCAACCGCCCTGAGCCGCCCCTCGAGCTCATCCCCCAGTTCGACCTGGTCAAAGAAGTCGTCGCGGAGATGGGCGTACTGAACGTAGGGATGCCTGGATTCGAAGCGGACGATTGCATCGGCACGCTGGCCGCCGCCCTATGTTGCGAGGCCGAGGTGTACGTGCTCACAGGCGATCACGATCTGCTGCAGCTCGTATCGGACAACGTCAAGGTCGTCATCATGAAAAAGGGAAAGCTCAATTATGCCGTGTACGACCTCGAAGCCCTGAAGACGGAGCGCGGGCTCACGCCGGCCCAGGTGATCGATCTGAAGGCGTTCATGGGGGATACCAGCGACAACTATCCCGGCGTCCCGGGCATCGGAGAGAAAACGGCGCAAAAGCTGCTGCTCGAATACGGCTCCGTCGAAGGCGTGCTGGACAATCTGGACAAGTTGGCCAAGGGCGTGCGCGCCAAGATCGAGTCCAATCTCGAGCTGCTGCATTTGTCCCGCCGGCTCGCGACGATCCGGCTGGATGCGCCGATCTCCTGCACGCTGGAGGAATGCATATGGCAAGTACGCCGTGAAGAGGCCGCACGCAAGTTCGCGGAGCTGGAATTCGGCGGATTGGTGAAGCTGCTCGGCCAAGCGGAAACGGAGCAGGAGATCGTGGAAATTCTACTCGAGGCCGAGGACCCGTTCGCAGAGCCCGAAGTTGCGCAGACGGAACTGCATTTCGCGGATGCGGACGGCAAGCTGGCATAAGGATAAATACGAATCGCCGGGAGATCATCCGGGCGATTTTTTTATTGGCATTCGCGAAAGGGTGATGCCCCGCCGAAGGTGTCCGGCATGTCGAGCGGTGAATATTAAATCGCACAAAAGGTCAGTTTTTGCGGCAGGATAATTGATTGTCCCGGCGGTTGCGGACGCTTACAATTTTACTATCCGACAAGAAGAGAGGGACTCTCGATGGCACTAAAAGCAAAGCTGACCGTGGATAAAGATTTTGTGATCGGCGAAGTTGACAAGCGGATCTACGGCTCGTTCATCGAGCATTTGGGCCGTGCCGTCTACAACGGCATTTACGAACCGGGGCATCCGTCGGCGGGCGATGACGGCCTGCGCGAAGACGTGCTCCAGCTTGTACGGGAGCTTCGCGTACCGATCGTGCGCTACCCGGGAGGCAACTTCGTATCCGGCTACAACTGGGAGGACACGGTCGGGCCGGTACAACAGCGCAAGCGCAGGCTCGAGCTGGCTTGGAGGACGATCGAGACCAATGAATTCGGCTTGGGCGAATTCGTGGACTGGGCGAAGAAGGCGAACACGGAAGTCATGATGGCGGTGAATCTTGGCACGCGGGGGATCGACGATGCGCGCAATCTCATCGAGTACAGCAATCATCCCGGCGGCACGTACTGGAGCGATCTGCGCCGAAGCCACGGCTATGAAAAGCCGCACGGCATTCGGACCTGGTGCCTGGGCAACGAGATGGACGGCCCTTGGCAGATCGGCCATAAGACGGCTGCCGAGTATGGACGCGTCGCCCTCGAATCCGCCAAAGTCATGAAGTGGGTGGACCCGTCGATCGAGCTGGTCGCCTGCGGCAGTTCTACGCTCGAGATGCCGACGTTTCCCGAATGGGAAGCGACAGTACTGGACCATACTTACGATCACGTGGAGTATTTGTCCATGCACCAGTATTACGGCAATCCGAACGACGATACGCCGACCTTCCTTGCCCGCTCGCTTCAGATGGATCAGTTCATCCATACGCTGATCGCTACATGCGACTACGCCAAGGCGAAGAAGCGCAGCAAGAAAACGATGATGCTCTCGTTCGACGAATGGAACGTCTGGTTCCACTCGCATGCGGCCGATGCCGCGCGCGAGCCGTGGAGCATCGCGCCGCCGCAGCTCGAGGACATCTATACGCACGAAGACGCCCTCGTCGTCGGCTGCATGCTGATCAGCCTGATCAAGAGAGCGGATCGCGTCAAGATGGCTTGCCTGGCTCAATTGGTGAACGTCATCGCTCCGATCATGACCGCGACGGGCGGAGGCGCTTGGAGACAGACCATTTTTTATCCGTTCCTGCACGCCTCCGCGTTCGGAAGGGGCAAAGCGCTCGTGCCGCTCGTTCATTCTCCGAAGTACGATACGAAGGACATCACGGACGTGCCGTACCTGGAGACCGTAGCCGTTCACGACGAAGAGGCCGGCGAGGTGACTGTCTTTGCCGTGAACCGCCATTTGACGGAGGCGCTCCCGCTCGAGATCGATCTTCGCAGTTTCGGCGGGTGCGCGCTGATCGAGCATCTGGTCCTGTCGAGCGAAGACCTCAAAGCCAAAAATACGGAACAGGACCCGAACCGCGTCGTGCCCCGCGCGAACGGAGATGCGTCCGTCGAAGGCTCTAACGTGTCGGCGCGGCTCGCCCAAGCGTCTTGGAATGTGATTAGACTCACCGTGCGGTAAACGTCAACGGCGATAGCTATTAACGGTCATCGTCGTCGGTATCTTCTAAAGGTTCCTGACCGGGATAGCCACGGGGCAGGTCCTCGTGAAGAGCGATGTTCTCGTAGCCGAAATGCGTGTCCTGATCGATCCGCCATGGCTTCGAGCGGCCGAGTTTCAGGTTGGTGACGAGACTTGCGCCATAGGGGCCTTCGGGGAATTCTTCGAGGAACAAGTCGTTGCGGACCGACTCCACGGTGCTCAGATCCGTATAGGGACGGCGATCTTCGGATTGAAAACGAGACACAATAAAGCCCTCCTTTTAATTAAGGATGGGCTTATTGTGCATCAGGCTTGGACTAATCATTCATAGGAGGAGATGTTCCTATCCGGCCGGATTTAGTCGGTAAAATGGACATCGCCGAGCACCAAGCCCAAAAACTGGGCCAGCTCAGCCGCCTGCTCCTGCTCGATCCGGAATACGGATTCAAGGACGCCGTCTTCCTCCAGATCGTCGTAGGCGAGCACGCCGCTGCGGCCGGACTGCATGTCGATGACCAGCTTCTTGCCGTAGAACCGGTTCGTCGTTACGATCGCCAGATCGAAACGGTTCAGACCGGGAGATATGAACGTGACGAAGCGCGTCGAAGTTTGCTCGGTGCTGTCCGAGAGGAAGTCGAAGTCTTTTAATTCCATGAAACAACCAGCTCCATTCCGTTTCGTTTAATAGGGGCATTCCTGATGGTAAAATTGCGGACTAACGATTTTGTCTTCATAGCTTTTGTGGAAAATGGACGTCGCGGAGGGCGACATCGGCGGGATCAGCCAGGACCATCTGCCCGTGACTTCCCGCCCGGCTCTTGCTTCGTTGCGCTCGAATACGCCGAATTGCTGCGCAGCCGTATGGTGGTCCACGATGGTGACGCCGGCTTGCCGGAACGAATGCAATACGCTTGCGTTGAGCTCGACCAGCGCCCGATCCTTCCATAAGGAAGCGTTGGAGGACGTATCGAGTCCTAGATTTTCAGCGACGAGCGGCAGCAGGTTATAACGCGCTTCGTCTGCCAGGTTGCGCGAACCGATCTCCGTGCCCATATACCAGCCGTTGAACGGCGCGGCGGGATAACGGACACCGCCGATCTCGAGCCCCATGTCGGATATGACCGGTACGGCGTACCATTTGGCTCGGAGGCTGCCGAACAAATCCTTGTCAGGATGGGTCAGCGTCACCTCAAGCGCGTGCGAGGCGGGAATCTCGAATAGCTTAGGCGCCTTGTCGCCGTGCTGGATGACGAGCGGCAGCAGGTCGAACGGCGTACCGGGTCCCCGCCAGCCCAGCTGCTCGCATACTTGGGTGAAGCGTACCGACGCCGGGTCGCCCACGACGCCTGTCGATCGCTCGTAGCCTGCGTATCGGAGCAATTGATGGTTCCTTATTCGAAAAGTCGCCTGCCCTGCGTCGGACGGTGGCAGGATCGTAATCGCCGGCCTGATCTCGCCTCCGTTCAGCGCGAATGCCAGATGCCGGAGAAGCGCCTGATAGACGTCTTCCTCGCTGGCTGCATTCCGTTCGTCGAATACGTGCATCCGGTTCCAGAACAGCCTTCCGATGCATCGGTTCGCATTGCGCCAAGCTATGCGCGCACCGTGCCGAAGCTCGTCGAAGGTATGCGCGTAAGCGCCCGTCTCCGCAATCTGCCGGAAGACCTCCCGGCGGCGCATTGCGGCGTCGGACTCCGGAATTTCGCATTCCTCCGCATATAGCCGAAGGAAGCGCTCGGCATCGGTCTGAAGCCGGTCCGCGCGTATCCCGCCTTCAGTTAGGCTGCTCATGAAAATAATCGCTCCCTCGGGGCATGATGTCTGCCCTCAAATATTGAGTTTACCTTACCATATCGGTCCGGGACGGGCAAAAGACGATCCTGTGAATATCGCTGCCTGGGGCTCTTGTCAAATTCGCCGTTTTTTGCTAATCTGAAGCTGTTCAGGTCGAACGGATGAGGAAGCACCTCTAACGCCATGCGCGGGATGAGGTGCTTCTTTTTTGTCGCCTCTTTCTCCCTGGCCGACTTGGCAACCCATCGCCGGCGGCGCCGGACAACCAAGGAGGAGATAGGCATGAAAATCGTATTTTTGAATCGTCTCGAGCTCGACAGCGGGTATCCGGCAGGACGCGAGGGACATGTCTTCATCGGAGAGGAGCAGGGGAATTGGACTGCGGGCTGGCAGGAGACGGTCGACGGCGCGAACGCCGATCGCACGATCTGGTACGAAGGCACTAGCTGGGAGGAGCTTCTGTCCTCGTTCCGTCACGGCGTGGCCGGACGGATGAAGGAGGGGTATCGTCCGATGCTCGACGGCATGCTTGACGATACGCCGTTCTGGGAGCGCAAGCCGCAGCTCCAATCGCTGCTGCAGTGCTATGCCGACGGCCGCGAAGCGTCCGAGGAGGTGCTGGAGTCGCTTCGGCTATGGCGCAGAACGAAGGCGGCCGAGGAGAAGAGGCCCGCTTATATGATCGCCACCAACCGGGAGCTGCACGGCCTGGCGGTTTATCTGCCGCACACCGCGGCCGAGCTGCAGCAGGTGCCGGGATTCGGCAAGCTGAAGGCCGAACGGTACGGCGCCGAGCTGATCGCGCTGCTGGCGCAGACCGAACGCGGCCACGCTTACCCGCTGGACTGGGTGTCGGGCGCTGTATCCGCGGAGCAATACGCCGCGTGGACGTTCGCTCAGAGGGAAGAGCGGTACGGCAAGAGCCTGTCGCTCATTCGCGAGAAGCGCAAGCTGCTGGCGGGCATCCGCGAGGGCAGCTCGCTAGCGGAGCTCGCCGAGCGAATGAAGTGCCCCCGCCGGGACCTGATCGCCCGTATCGAGCAGCTAGACGACGAAGGCTACGATGTGCTTCCGCTGATCGAACAAGAGCTCGCGGGCGTCCCTTCGGAGGAAAAAGAACAGGCGCTCGGCGCCATGGGCGAGCTGGGAGACCGTTTCCTCAAGCCGCTTCAACAGCGCGTATACGGCGCAGCCGCAGGTACCGAATACGCGGAGACCGAGCGACAGTACGAGAAGCTGCGCATGCTTCGCATAAGCTTCCGTAGGAGCCGGAAGATCGCGATTTAAGGGCGAATATCGCCATAAACCCGCGTTCACGGCCGCAAAGCGCCCTTTTGCCGTACCACCGGACGTGATATGATGCCAAGGAAATTGAATCGGCACGCATACGGACTGCGGCGAGGGGCGCTTACTCGGATGGAATTAGACAAAAAAATGAAGCTCGGCCGGCTCACGTGGCCGATCATGATTGAAATGTTCCTGGCCTTCGCCATCGGCACGTCCGATACGCTGATGGTCAGCCGGATATCCGACGACGCGGTCGCCGTCGTCGGTTTTTCCAACCAGTTCTTCAACGCCGTCATCGTCGTATTCATGCTGGTTGCCAGCGGCGCGGGCATTCTGATTGCGAACCGGCTCGGCGCCGGCGAGGCTTACGAGGCGCGCAAGATCGCCGTCGTATCCGTCGTGTTGACGGGGGCGATCGGGCTTGTCGTCAGCTTGCTGATGATCTTCGGGGCCAGCCAGGTTGCCGGATGGCTCGGGATGCCCCACGATATCCGACCTCTGGCTCGCGACTATATGGCCATTGTGGGCGGCGGCATGATTTTCACCGCGATCGGCAATGCGCTCTCGACTGCGGTTCGCAACACCGGGAACACGCGGTCGCCGATGTACATTGCGATCATGATGAATGTCGTTCACATCTTTTTGAATGCGGTATTTATTTTCGGCTTGTTCGGACTGCCGAAGTGGGGGCTGTTCGGGGTCGCGCTGTCTACGCTGTTCGTGCGGGCTGTCTCGGTCGTGCTGCTGTTCTACGTCTTCCGGTCGGCGTTCGGTGGGAAGATCGGCTTCAGGGAGCTTCTGCGCCCGGACTGGAGCAAGTCGAAGGAGATTGTGCGCATCGGTTGGCCGCTGAGCATTAACGGCGGTTCCTGGCAGCTGTCCCAGCTGGCGATCACGGGCATCATCGGGGTGATGGGCGCGCAGGAACTGGCGGCGCGGACGTATATGAACACGATGGAATCGTTCGCGTTCACGATCGGCTGGTCGTACGCGATGGCCGTGCAGATTCTGATCGCCTACTTGTTCGGCCAAGGGCGGTTGAAGGAAGCGTATTACAGCGCTTATCGCGCGATGACGTACGGCATGGCGTTCGTTTTGTTCAATACGGCGCTGATGCTCGTGTTCCGCAAGCAGATCATTACGTTTTTCACCGGGGATGCCTGGATCGCCGATATGGCGATCGCGCTCCTATGGCTGAATCTCGTCCTGCAGCCCGGCAAGATGCTGAACATGGCGCTCGGCCAATCGATCGTCGCCGTCGGCGACAGCCGGTATATGATGAAGATCTCGATCCCGAGCCAATGGCTCGTATCCGTGGGCCTCACGTATTTGCTGGGCATCCAGCTTGGCTGGGGGCTGTATGGCGTGTACGCCGGAATGATCCTCGACGAATATATCCGGGGCGCAGTTCTGTACCTCCGCTGGCGGCATCATCGGAGGCGGGGACTGTTCGCCGATCATAGCGGCGCCCGTTCGGCAGGGGGGCGCAAGGCGACGGCCGGCGGCTTGCCGGTATGACTGAACTTCCCGAACATGCGACAAGGCGCTCCGAGACCTCTGCAGTTGCAGAATGTCAGGAGCGCCTTGCCTGCGTTAACGGGCATATGTCGATCATAGCCAATCCTTCTTGCGGAAAATATAGAACATGCCGAAACCCAGGCCGATCATGATGCACAGCAGTACGACGGAGCCATACTGATCGTGCATGCCCGGAATATAGTCGAAGTTCATCCCGTATACGCCCGTGAGGAACGTGAGGGGCATGAAGATCGTAGTCAGCGCCGTGAACACGCGCATGATCTCGTTGGCGCGGTTGGCGACGCTCGACTGGTAGGCTTCGCGCAAGTTGCCCATCAGGTCGCGGTACGTTTCGAACGTTTCGTATATTTTGACCGCATTTTCGTGAATGTCGATAAAGTATTTTTGCAGTTGGTGATCGATGAGCCGCAGATCCCGCTTGTTCAGCGTCGCGATGACGTCGCGCTGCGGGCCCAGTACCTTCTTGAGCCAGAGAATTTCGCTTCGAAGACCGATGATCTCCGTCAGATGCGACTTCTTCGTATGCATGAGGATGTCTTCTTCAAGCTGCTCGATGCGGGCTTCGATCCGGTCTCCGACGGAGAAGTAGTTGTCGACGACGATGTCGACGAGATGATATAGCAGCCTGTCGGCCGTATTGACCTCTTGCTCCCAGAGAATCGGCTTGATGCTGCGAAGCTCGTTGATCTTCTGGCGGGTGACGGTGATGAGGTAGTGCTTCCCGAGAAACAGGTTCAGCGCGCGAAGAAAAATCTCCTCGTCGTCGAACCGGATGCTGTTGATGACCAGAAAATAATGGCTTTCGTACACCTCGAGCTTCGGGCGCTGCTCTTCTTCGGTCAGGCAGTCCTCGACGGCCAAGTCATGAATGCCGAACAGCGGCTGCAGGACGACCAGGTCCTCGACGTCGGCATCGATCCAATAAAAGCCGTTTTCAGGCGGGACAAGCGTTTCGGTAATATCTTCTACAGGCGTGAATACGCCTTGGCGAACCAGGCGGATCTTCATGGATATCGCTCCTTGTCATAATCGGATAAAGCGCCGTCCGGCGCGCCCGCGAGCGGGTGCAGGGTGCGGCGCTAACGCATTATGCAGGGCGAACATCCGCGTGCGAAGGGGATTACTCGGCGGAGCCGGGCAAGCGCGGAGCTTCGGTGGCGGACTCTCGTCCTGCGTCCATTCGGCGTGAACTGCAACTTGGCCCAGGATGATCTCCTTCCATGACCGGCTCCCCCCTTCCGTTTTCGGATCGCTGGATAACATCGATTCGCGCCCTGACGGGGCGCAATCCGTGTTAAGTATAATCCTCCGGTTGATCCCTTTCAAGGACAATTTGATGCGCATTTTCCGACGCTTGACGGGAAGCCGGGGGATCGGTTACATTAGGTTTAGTTTAACCAACACAACCGAATAGTTTTGCCCATCTTATCAAGAGCAGGCGGAGGGACTAGCCCGATGAAGCCCGGCAACCGGCGTATTAACGCACGGTGCTAATTCTTGCGAAGACGTTCGTTTCGGACGTTTCTGGGAGATGAGAGAGGCGATCGCGTAACCGTTTGTTCACGACGACCCCTTTCTGACGAAAGCGGGTCTTTTGTTTTGTCCAAGACCATCCGAACAGGAGTGATATCATGCCCATCAAAGTACCCGACAACTTGCCCGCGAAGGAAATTCTGGCCGGAGAAAATATATTCGTCATGGACGAAAGCGTGGCGTACCATCAGGATATTCGGCCGCTCCGCATCGCGATACTGAATTTAATGCCGACGAAGGAGACGACCGAGACCCAGCTGCTGCGTCTGATCGGCAACACGCCGCTTCAAGTGGAGGTCGTGCTGCTTCATCCGAAGACGCACACTTCGAAAAATACGTCTTCCGAGCATCTGGAGAGCTTCTACAAGACGTTCGACGAGATCTCGCACCAGCGCTACGACGGTCTGATCATCACGGGCGCTCCCGTCGAGACGCTGCCGTTCGAAGAGGTCAATTACTGGGAAGAGCTCAAGGACATCATGGATTGGAGCGCCAAATACGTCACTTCGACGTTTCACATCTGTTGGGCGGCGCAGGCGGGTCTCTACCACCACTTCGGCGTGCCGAAGCTGCCGCTGGAAGAAAAGCTGTTCGGCGTATTCCCGCATACGATCTCGAAGCGCAATGTGCCGCTGCTGCGCGGGTTCGACGAAATGTTCTACGTCCCGCAGTCCCGCCATACCGAAGTGCGCCGCGAGGATATCGACAAGGTACAGCAGCTGGAGGTTTGGGCCGAATCCGAGGAGGCGGGCGTCTATATCGTGGCGTCCCGAGGCGGCAAGCAGATTTTCGTGACCGGACATTCGGAGTACGATCCGAACACGCTGAAGTGGGAGTACGACCGCGACAAGGCGAAGGGCCTCCGGATCGACGTGCCGAAAAATTATTATCCGAAGGACGATCCGTCCAAAGCGCCGCTCTCGACCTGGCGCGCGCACGCGAACCTGCTGTATTCCAACTGGCTCAACTATTATGTATACCAGGAGACGCCGTACGACCTAGGCGCAGGCATCTGAGAAATCTCTATAAGACGATGTCGCGCAGAAGGAATGCACGTTCGAGGGCGGCAGCGCCCAACCTATGACGATGGAGGAGTCCCCCCAATGAAAATCGAAAGCCGCCTCGCCCAGATCGGTTCCCGGGAAGATCCCGTAACCGGCGCCGTAAGCTTCCCGGTCTACCAAGCGACCGCATTCCGTCACCCCAAGCTCGGACAGAGCACGGGCTTCGACTACGCCCGTACGAAGAGTCCGACGAGGGCCGTACTCGAGGAAGCGGCCGCGCAGCTCGAGAGCGGCGACCGTGCCTTCGCCTGCAGCTCCGGCATGGCCGCGCTCCAGACGATCTTCGCGCTGTTCAAGCAGGGCGATCATCTGATCGTCTCCCTCGACTTGTACGGAGGCACGTATCGCCTGCTGGAACGGATCATGTCCCGCTTCGGCGTGACCGCTTCGTACGTCGACACGAACGACCTCGACGCGCTCGAATCGCTCCGTACGCCGGCGACGCGCGCCGTACTGATCGAGACGCCGACCAATCCGCTCATGATGATCACGGACATCGCGGCGGTGGCCGCTTGGGCTAAGGTTCACGGTCTGCTCACGATCGTGGACAACACGCTGCTCACGCCGCTGCTCCAGCGGCCGATCGAGCTTGGCGCCGATATCGTCATCCACAGCGCCACTAAGTATTTGGGCGGCCACAACGACGTGCTGGCCGGACTCATCGTGACGAAGGGGCAGGCGCTGTCCGACGAGATGGCGTTCCTTCACAATTCGATCGGCGCGGTGCTCGGACCGCAGGATTCCTGGCTGCTCATGCGGGGCATGAAGACGCTGGCGCTTCGAATGGAGCGCCACGAGTTCAATTCCGTGAAGCTGGCCGAGTGGCTGAGCACCCATCCCGCTGTCGAGGCCGTCTATCACCCCGCGCTGCCGGATCATCCCGGCCATGACATCCAGAAGCGGCAGGCCTCGGGCAGCACGGGCATCTTCTCGTTTCGCATGAAGGACGCGCGCACGGTCGAGCCGATTTTGCGCCATCTGCAGCTGATCGCTTTCGCGGAGAGTCTGGGCGGCGTCGAATCGCTCCTGACCTATCCGGCGGTGCAGACGCATGCGGACATTCCGGAAGAGATCCGCAGGAAGGTCGGCGTTGACGATCGCCTGCTGCGATTCTCCGTCGGCATCGAGCATATCGACGATCTGATCGAAGATCTGGGACAAGCGATCGAGGCGGCGATGGCCGAGATCGGAGGCGGCCGCGCATGACGTACAGCAACGACCGGCATGCGGGGGACCGCGAATTCGCCACCAAGCTGATTCACTTCGGCGCGGAGATCGACGAAGCGACGGGGGCTTCGAGCGTGCCGATCTACCAGGCTTCGACGTTCCACCACTTCGATCTGGAACAGCCGCCCAAGCATGACTACAGCCGATCGGGCAATCCGACCCGCGAAGCGCTGGAGAGCTACATTGCGCTGCTCGAGGGCGGCCATCGCGGATTCGCCTTTTCGTCCGGCATGTCGGCGATCTCGACCGCGTTTCTGCTGCTCTCCGCCGGCGATCATGTCATCGTCACCGAGGATGTGTACGGCGGTACGTACAGGTTGCTCACGACGGTATTGAACCGGCTTGCGATCGAGTCGACGTTCGTGGACATGACGGACTTCGAGCAAGTGGTGGCCGCGCGAAGGCCGAATACGAAGGCCCTGTTCATGGAGACGCCTTCGAATCCGACGCTCAAGATCACCGATATCGCGCGGGTCGCGGGCTGGGCCAAGGAGCACGGCCTGCTCACCATGCTCGACAATACGTTTATGACGCCTTACCATCAACGTCCGATCGAGCTGGGCGTCGATCTCGTCATCCATAGCGCGACCAAGTTCCTGGGCGGCCACAGCGACGTGCTGGCAGGCCTCGTGGTCACGGCCGACGAAGAGCTCGGCCGCCGCGTGAAGGCGCTGCAAAACGGGCTGGGCACCGTGCTCGGCACGCAGGAGAGCTGGCTGCTGATGCGGGGCATGAAGACGCTTCAGGTTCGGATGGAAGCGAGCGAACGTTGCGCACGCAAGCTCGCGCAGTGGCTGAGCGAGCATCCGAGCGTGGCGCGCGTCTATTATCCGGGCCTTGACGGCCATCCCGGCAAGGAGATTCACGAGAGGCAGTCCCAGGGTTACGGCGCCGTCGTCTCATTCGACGCGGGGAGCGGAGAGAAGGCGAAGAAGCTGCTGGGCAAAGTGAGAATTCCGATCGTGGCCGTGAGTCTCGGCGCGGTAGAAAGCATCTTGTCCTATCCGGCCATGATGTCGCATGCCGCTATGCCGGCTGAGGTCAGGGCCGCGAGAGGGATCACGGACGGTCTCGTCCGGTATTCCGTCGGGCTCGAAGATATCGACGATCTGATCCGGGATCTGGAGCAAGCGCTTGAAGGTTGAAGGTCCGGTCTAAACCGCCCATGATTTCCAATATTCGGCTTCCAGCCGTTGTCGATACGTGTTAGAATATCAATATTCGACAAAACAAGGCAGGCGATCCCGTTGACCGCTAAATTGCTGCTTGAGAGATTGAAGACGATAGCCAAAGCTTTCCTACCGGACAGCCGGCTGAACGCCTTCCCGCCGGACTTTACGATCCGGCGGCCGATCCTGTCTCTCCTGCGGCGGCGGCTCGACCGCGGAGAAGCCTGTTTTTTGGCTTTGTACCGCTGGGAGAGCAAGACCTCCCATGAGCAGCAGCATGGCCGCGAGGAAGAGCGGGCGCTATCCGGCGCCGCCAGAAGGCAGCTGGCGTTGCTGGCTCGGGAGCAGTTCGCCGCGTCCGAGTTGATCGGCATGGACCAGTTCGGACCGCAGGAATTCGTCGTTCTCGTGAGCGCGCCTCACGATCCGGAAGAGTCGTTCGTGCCGGCCGCGCTGTTCCGCAGACTTGAGCTGTTGCGGCACGGATTGGAGGGCGGGACCGTCTCGAGCGTACCCGACATCGCGCAGCGCTGGCAATTGACGGGCACATACGTGCCGTTCTCGGTCGCCTCCCGCGAGACGACTTCCGATGCGGCCGAGGCACTGCAGGAGACGTTCGACTTCGCGCTCGCATTGGCCACCGGCGCGGTCACCCCGCAGGTGATCGAAGCGCGGAGGCAACTGGACGAGATCTTGGCTGAGGGCCGGATCTCGGTGCTGGCGCAGCCGATCATGAATCTGCGCAGCGGAGACGTCTACGGCTGGGAGATTCTGACACGGGGGCCCGCGGCCAGCGTCTTCCACATGCCGGACGAGCTGTTCCGGTTCGCCGGACAGAGCAAGCAGCTGAGCAAGCTGGAGTTTATCGTCGTGCGGCACGCGCTCGACGAGATCGCGGCGCGCCATATCGGCGAACCCGTATTTTTGAACGTCACGCCGGTCACTTTGGCTCACCCGCTGTTTATGGCGCATCTGGAGCAGTGCCTCGCCCGTCATCCGGCGCTGTCGCCGGGCCAGATCGTACTCGAGATTACCGAACGTCACGAGATCCAAGACCTCGGGGAGATGTCCGAGATTCTGGGCCGGTTCAGGGAAAAGGGCTTCCGGTTCGCCGTCGACGATGCAGGATCCGGATACTCGAGCCTGCAGTGGATCGGCGAGCTGACGCCCGAGCTGATTAAGATCGACCGCTCGGTCATCCAGTTCGTGGACCGCTTCAAGGTCAAGGAGAGCCTGCTCCGCGCGATCGTGACGGCGGCCGGCGAGATGAGCTGCGAGGTCGTTGCCGAAGGCGTAGAGCGCGAAGAAGAGGCGGACGTGCTGTTCCGGCTGAACGTCGGCATGGGGCAGGGCTACTATTTCGCGCGGCCGAACCCGCTTATGCATGCGCACGAGCGCGTCATTTTCCAGGAAATGAAAGAACGGATTCAAGTGCGGCGAGGGCTTGTCGCTTCTTGATTCGTTAGGCGCTTCCTTTTATATTGGGGGCGCCTTTATTATTCGGCACAAAACGTGATTTATTTCACAAAGAAATGCATGACAATGCCGGCGAACTTCGTTAGAATAATAACATAGTGAAGGAGGCTTGAACGATGAGTGCGGTGGATGGAATACTGTCACGCGCGCTGCAAGGCCAGCGCTTGGAATTGGAAGATGTCGTCAAGCTGTTCGAGTCCGACGAGATTGAAAAGATGGGCGCGGCGGCCAACGAGTTGATGCTGCGGCGTCACCCCGAACCGATCACGACGTTCGTGGTCGGCCGCAACGTGAATTATACGAACATTTGCGACGTATATTGCCGCTTCTGCGCGTTCTATCGGGCGCCGGGATCAAACGAGGGTTATGTGCTGCCTGACGAATTGATCCTGCAAAAAATCCAGGAGACGGTCGATGTCGGCGGCACCGAGATTCTGATGCAGGGCGGCACGAACCCGAATTTGAAATTCGGCTATTACCTGGATCTGCTTCGCAAGATCAAGGCGCGGTTCCCGGACATCACGATGCATTCCTTCTCCCCGGCGGAGATTCACAAGATGAAGGACGTCTCCGACGGCCTGTCGCTCGAGGAGGTCATCCGCCAGATCCACGAGGCCGGACTCGATTCGCTGCCGGGCGGCGGCGCGGAGATTCTCGACGACCGCACGCGCCGCAAGATCAGCCGGCTCAAAGGCTCTTGGCGCGACTGGATGGACGTCATGACGACCGCGCACAAGATCGGCATGAACACGACGGCGACGATGGTCATCGGCTTCGGCGAATCGATGGAGGAGCGGGCGCTTCATCTGCTGCGGGTGCGCGAAGCGCAGGACGAGTGCCTGAACAACGGCTATCCGTCCAAGGGCTTCCTGGCGTTCATCCCATGGACATTCCAGCCGGACAATACGAACATGAAGCGCGAAAAGGCGACGCCGGAAGAATACCTCAAGACGCTGGCGATCAGCCGCATCGCGCTCGACAACATCGACAATTTCCAATCGTCCTGGGTGACGATGGGCCCGGAGATCGGGAAGCTGTCGCTCACCTACGGCTGCAACGACTTTGGCAGCACGATGATGGAAGAAAACGTCGTCTCGGCAGCCGGAACGACGCATAAAGTCAACATCGAGCTGATATTGAAGCTCATCCGCGAAGCCGGCAAGATCCCGGCGCAGCGCAACACGCGGTACGAGATCCTGAAGGTGTACAACGGGGACGAGAGCGTCGCCAAGGACTTCATCATGCAGAACTGATCCATTTCATAGCAGCGCCCGTTTAAGCCGTCCTCCGGGACATTGGCTCGAACGGGCGCTTTTTTAATAAAATATACCACTCCCCCCGAGCGATCGTATATCCGGAATCCGGTCACCATATAGCTTAAGAACAGGATGCCGGGAGGTGAGCCGATGGACAGGGAGCAATGGACGGTCAGATTGTATGGAAACCTGGAGACGCGACGCACGCTTCAAAGAATGATGAACGACGCCTTCGAAGGGCTTGCCGACAGCGCGGGCGAAGGTCCGTGGCAGCTTGGAGACCGGGGCGACGCCATCGTATGCTCCCTTGATATCGACGCGGGGCGCAGGGAATTTTGCGACAAGACGGGCATGGTGCTGGCCGAATTCGTGCTGGCGCACAAGGAACCGCTGGCGCTTGAAAAGCTCATTCAGCGCAAGCTCGGCACGCGCGATGCCAAAGAGATCAAGACAGGAATGCGCGAAGCCGTCGTGCTGCTGAACGGCGAGCTTCCAGACGGCACGGACAGCGCGGATGGCGCGGCGGCGGAGGGACAAACCGGCGCGGGAAGAAGGCATAGACTGGCCCGAATGGGGATGAAACTGGGCGAATACTTATGGCAAAACGGTTCGCTCCATCTGGACGGATTCCTCCGGTTCAGAATGCGCGACTATGCCGAAGAGCTCCGGGAGGCTGGAGAGACGGCGGTCGAAGAGATGCTGATGGATCGGCAGTATCAGGAGTTCATGAGACTGCTTCAGTCTATGGTCAAAGGTCAGGAGACAGGGCTGCCTGCGATCCATGTGCTCCACGGAGGCGGTCAGGGCCCGACGCTGTTGGACGAAAAAATGCGCCCGCTCCAGGATGAACCGGGTACGGAGCCGATTCTGCAGGCTGCCGATCAGCAGGATCGCGAGAGCCTCCTCGTCACCCGGCTGCTCGCGGCCAGCCCGCGAAGGCTGTACATCCATACGGACGAGCCGGACGCGCAGGTCGTTCGGACGCTGATGGGCATTTTCGGCGAGCGGGCCGCGATCTGCGACCATCCGGTCCTGCGCTGACGGCGTCCGTGCCATCCGGCTGACGGTCTTGACGATGGTGTTGGAGAGCAGGTATAATGCAACGTATCGGCTGTGAGAAAGACAGCGGCGCTGCAACGGACGGCTCAGAGAGAGGAACCCAGGCTGCAAGTTCCTTCCGGCACCGGCAAGCGTCGACCCCTTTCGAGCTGCAGGACCGAACGCGAGACGCACGGAAGCGCGCGAGCCATTAAGACCTGCCGGGTCATGACCGTTACTCATGCCTAGAGAATCGCCTGCTGCGCCCTATGGGCCGCATCGAAGGCGGTTGAACGAGGGTGGAACCACGGACGCCAATGAACGGCGCTCGTCCCTTAACCGGGGACGGGCGCTTTTTTGCGTTGCTTTGTCCCCATATCCCATTCCACGCTGCCAAGGAGGCACAAGCAATGACCGTACAAATTAAACTGCCTGACGGAGCGGTCCGCGAATACGAGGATGGCGCCAATATCGGCGACGTCGCCGGATCGATCAGCCCTGGACTCAAGAAAAACGCGGTGGCCGGCAAGCTGAACGGCAAAGTCGTCGACCTGAACGCCCAATTGACGCCCGACGCCAAAGTCGAGATCGTCACCCTGGATTCTGCCGAAGGCCTCGAGGTCATGCGCCACAGCACTGCCCACTTGATGGCGCAGGCGATCAAGCGCATCTACGGCGACACGGCCGTCAAGCTGGGTATCGGCCCCGTCATCGAGGACGGCTTCTATTACGATATCGACATGGAGCAGTCGATCACGCCTGACGATCTGGCGAAGATCGAAGCGGAAATGGAGAAGATCGTCAAGGAGGACCTGCCGATCGTAAGGCGCGTCGTGAGCCGCGAAGAGGCGCTCCGCATTTACACCGAGCTGGGCGATCCGCTGAAGCTGGATCTGATCGCCGGCCTGCCGGAGGATGCGGAGATCACCATTTACGATCAAGGCGAATTTTTCGACCTGTGCCGCGGACCTCACCTTCCGTCGACCGGCCGCATCAAGTCGTTCAAGCTGCTGAGCGTCGCCGGCGCCTACTGGCGGGGCGACAGCAAGAACAAGATGCTGCAGCGCATCTACGGCACCGCGTTCGCCAAGAAAGCGCAGCTCGACGAGCATCTCCATTTCCTTGAGGAAGCGAAGAAGCGCGATCACCGCAAACTAGGCAAGGAGCTCGGCATGTTCACCTTCTCCCGCGAAGTGGGCCAAGGCTTGCCGCTGTGGCTGCCAAACGGGGCGAAGGTTCGCCAGATGCTCGAACGGTACATCGTCGATCTGGAGGAGAAGCTCGGCTATCAGCACGTCTACACCCCGGTGCTCGCCAATGTCGAATTGTACAAAATTTCCGGGCACTGGGAGCACTACCAGGAAGACATGTTCCCGCCGATGCAAATGGACAACGAGGAGCTTGTCCTGCGTCCGATGAACTGCCCGCACCATATGATGGTATACAAGAGCGAGATGCGCAGCTACCGCGATCTGCCGATCCGCATCGCCGAGCTCGGCACGATGCACCGCTACGAGATGTCGGGCGCGCTGACCGGCCTTCACCGCGTGCGCGCGATGACGCTCAACGACTCGCACATCTTCTGCCGTCTCGACCAGATCAAGGACGAGTTCAAGCGCGTCGTGCAGCTGATCCAGCGCGTCTACGAGGACTTCGGGCTCAAGGAATACCGGTTCCGCCTGTCCTACCGCGACCCGGCGGACAAGGAGAAGTACTGGCCGGACGATCACATGTGGGAGACCACGCAGCGCATGCTGCGCGAAGTCGTGGACGAGCTTGGACTCCCGTACTTCGAGGCCGAAGGAGAAGCCGCATTCTACGGCCCGAAGCTGGACGTACAGGTCAAGACGGCCCTCGGCAAGGAAGAGACGCTCTCCACCGCGCAGATCGACGTGCTGCTGCCGGAGCGCTTCGAGCTTGAGTATGTCGGCGACGACGGCAAAAAGCACCGCCCGGTCGTCATTCACCGCGGCATCATCAGCACGATGGAACGCATGACGGCGTTCCTGCTGGAGAACTTCGCCGGCGCGCTGCCGGTATGGCTGTGCCCGGTGCAGGCCAAGATTCTGCCGGTCAGCCAGGCGTTCGAGGCGTATGCCCGCGAGCTCGAGGACAAGATCCGCGAAGCTGGCGTCCGCGTCGTAGCCGATCTGCGCAACGAGAAGCTCGGCTACAAGATTCGCGAGGCGCAGCTGGAAAAGGTGCCGTACATGCTCGTCGTCGGCGAGAACGAGGCGGCTGCCGGCACGGTGTCCGTCCGCCGCCGCGGCGAAGGCGATATCGGCGCCGAGCCGATCGACGCGTTCATCGCCCGGATCAAGGGCGATATCGACAGCAAACGCACCGACTGATAGGCAAAAAGTCATAGCGCATAAAGCTTGCGGGCTTTGGACATTCTCCCTCTAGGAGGAATGCTACCGATGCCCGCAAGCTTTTTTTTCAGAGCCGCCATGGCGCTGCTCGTCGCTCTTTCCGTCCAGGCGGCCTGCATCGACGCCGCCGGCCATGCAGAGGCCGCCGAGGAAGAACAGGCCGATCCTTTTCCCGCGACCGTCACCGTTCTTGCGACCGGCTATACGGCCGGCGTAGAATCGACCGGCAAGCGTCCGGGACACCCGCAGTACGGCGTTACCTATTCGGGCGTAAAGGTCCGGCGCAGCAAAGTATCGACGATCGCCGCGGATACGCGCGTGTTTCCGCTAGGGACGCTACTGTATATACCGGGATACGGCTACGGATGCGTCGCCGATACCGGCTCCCGGATTAAAGGACGGCGCATCGATCTTTATTTTCCATCAACGCGGCAAGTGTTCAAAGAATGGGGGAAAAAACAGGTCGAGGTCAAAGTCATCCGGCGAGGCTCCGGAAAGGTGACCGAAACGATGCTCGATGCCATGAACGAGGTGGCCGTGGCGGGTCAGGACTTGTCCGACAAAAAATTCGATTCTTAGTATATTTATGATATTACGATCCGTATCCTTGTGTTAAAATAGGGAAGATGGATCATAAGGCCCAAGGAGTGACATTTTGGCATGGCGAACTCCCGCGGAGATACCGGAAGTCATGAACAATCCGTTATCGAGGATGAACTTCTGAACGAGCTGTATCGAGAGATGCTGCGGGTGGCCCGTCACAGGCTTCATCACAAGAGCGACGCGATCGACGTGGTCCAGGAAGCATGGGTTCGGATTCTGGAAAAGCGCGACACGCTCAGAGAGAGCGGCAAGATCATCCCGTGGGCGAAGACGATTGCCGCCAATCTGGCCATGAACGCCAACCGGGCGCGACGCGTCAAGCCTGTCAGCGAGCTAAGCGAAGTTTACAGCGGCGATTCGGGGGCGGTCCGGATGAACGGGCCGGAGGTGATCGCGGAGCTGTCCGACATCTTGGGCAGACTGGAGCCGGCGACGCGGACATTGTTGCTCTACAAGTTCTACTACGGTTTCAAAGACGATGAGATCGCAGCGGCTCTGCAGGTGCCCGTCGGTACCGTCAAGGCGCGGATTCATCGGGGCAAGGCGAGATTAAAGGCGGAGTCAGGTAGCATGGGGGCGCTGGATTAATTCATAAATATATTCGACTCGATATTAGACTCACATTCGACTAGCACGAGGAACCTTTTAAGGTTCCTCTTTTATTTTGACCAACGGACGGATATAATGTTAGAAAATATTACATATTGTCGATCGACGGCGGAGAGATGTCGATGGCAGTCGGGGGCGATTCGTATGGCGGGATGGCGAAATTGGACGAATAGACGGGCTACGGAGGGTTCGCTCGCGCGCACTGCGGCTGTCGCTGCGACAGAGTCCGATGGTGCGCCTTCGGGGGCGTCGGGCCAATTGGAGCAGGACAAGCTGCGAACGATGATCGGCGAGGCGGTCGTCATCTCCGACCGGCTGCAGGCGGCGGTTGACGAAGTCGATTCGAGCGTCGGGCAGCTGGAGGCGATCGCGGACCGGTCGGCGGTTCAGGAGGACCGGCTGCGCCAGCAAAGCCGGCTCGCGTCGGGGCGGCTCGAGGAGGCATTCTCCGCGCTGCAGGAAGTAGCGGCCGCTTCCGAAGAGATCCGAACGACATCGGAGGGGATGAGCCGACAAAGCGGCGAGGCGAAGGCTGTCGTCGTCGACGTGTGCAGGTCGATGCTGCAGACCGACGAGGTGATGAACGATCTCGCCGCCAATCACGGAACGATGGAGGAGCGCGTCAGCCACCTCATCGCGCAAGCGTCCAAGATTACGCAAATGAACGAGCTTATCCAAGAGATCGTCTCGCAGACTTCGCTGCTCGCGCTGAACGCGGCGATCGAGGCCGCGCATGCAGGCGAATACGGCAGCGGGTTCTCGGTCGTCGCCCAGGAGATTCGCAAGCTCGCTGAAGAGAGCGGCGCGGCGGTTAAGCGTTCGACGGGCATCGTCCACGATATCGAAGCGGGTATCCGGGAAGTCGTCGCCTCCGTCGCCGAAGAGAAAAAGTCCGTTGCGCGCGGCCTGGCAGAGATGAAGCTGAACCGCGACCGAATGGACGCGATCTACAACCACATTGTCCAAGTGGACGGACAGGTCGGGACGACGCTTGCCGCCGCCGTCGAACAGGCGGAACGGACTTCGGTGGCGAACGCGATGCTCAAGGACGTCGTCGACTCGGTGAACGTGATGATGGAGGGCATCGACGATACGCTCGCCCAGAATCTGCTGCAGCGCGAAGAGACGGCCAAGCTTGGGCGGGTGTCCGCCGAGCTAAAGGGGGCCGCGGACGAGTTGATCGGGGCGGTTCAGCAAGCCGGCGGCAAGGTATGGTCCGAGACCGGGCTCGCGGAAAAGGAGCGATGGACGCAGTTTCTGTCGACGGTCGCCGCCGATCCTGCGCTCGGGAGCATGAGCGAAGAGATCCACCGCCGGGTGCTGTCGGGCTGGCTGTCACAGACCGCTGGGCTTGAAGCGATCTGGTCGAACCGGGCGGACGGCGCGTTTGTTTTTTCGGAACCGGTCGCAGGGCTGCTCAACGCGCGCAGTCGCGATTGGTGGAAACGGGCGATGAAGGGGGAGATCTTCGTCTCAGAAGTCTACCTGTCCGCCATTACGAAAAAACCGTGCGTGACGGTTTCCATGCCGTTATCCGGGCCGGAAGGACAGCCAATTGGCGTCATCGGCATCGACATTGTCGTCTCTTCCTAAAAAATAGCTGACATAAGTGTTCTCAGTTGCGTCGAATTCCGTTACAATGAGCTCATGTGTGATGAATCTTCACAAGAATAGACAGGTGATATTTCATGACCAAGCCGATTGTACAGACGGATATGTCTTCCGTCGCGCCCGCGCGGCAGGCCGAGGTACATTCCTTGTTGGACGCGCTCATCGAGAGACGCCTGGAAGAAGTGGCGGAGATCGAGCAGATGGTTCAGCGCTACGAGCGCCGCGTCCAGAAGGAAGAGCAAGCCTACCGCACCATGTCGACGCTTCGCAGAATCCTCAGCGGCAAAAAGCCGGATCATCACGCCGCGGTCGAATATATTCACTATGTCAAGAAGCCGCTGGAAAAGGCGCGCCGGCTCCGCGAGGAGATCGCTCGCTACGAGACGATGAAGCAGAACGGCGAGCATTTGGAAGAATAGCGCGGATCGCGCATCTCAGACAGCTTCTCCTAGGCGCGAGTCGGCGCGGGGAAGCTGTTTTTTATGTAAAAAAAGCCCGCCGTCCAAGAGACGGCGAGCCTGGAGCAATAATCGCGGGATGTCATGGAAGCTATTCTCTGCGGAGTCTCTCGATGTCGAGAAAGTCGTGCTCCTGGCTGTAGGCGGGAACGCCGTGAATGCCGACGTCCAGACCGACGAGCTCTTCGTCCCGGGAGACTCGCACGGGCCGCCAGGCGTTGATGAGCTTGAGGGCGCCCCAGGTTAGCACGAAGCCCCACACGGCGACGACGGCCAAGCCGAGAGTTTGTACGCCGAGCAGCTTCCAGCCGCCGCCGTAGAACAATCCCGCGCTCGACGACAGGCCCGGCACGGCGAACAAGCCGACGGCAAGCGTGCCGATGCTGCCGCATACGCCGTGAACGGCGAAGGCGCCGACGGGATCGTCTACGCGGCGGCGCTCGAGCCACTCCGTCGCCAGCACCATCGCGATGCCGCTGATCGCGCCGATCAGCATCGCGGCCGCGTCCGATACGAAGGCGCAGCCTGCGGTGATTCCGACCAGCCCTGCGAGCGCGCCGTTAATGACGGTGGGCGGATCCGCTTTTTGATAGCGGAGCATGGTGAACAAAATGCATGCCGCGCAACCTGCTGCGGAAGCGAGCATGGTCGTGACGGCAATGTGGCCGATATTCGGATTCGTCGCGCTGAGCGTGCTGCCCGAATTGAAGCCGAACCAGCCAAACCAGAGGATAAAGGCGCCTACGGACGCAAGCGGAAGATTGGAGGGAGGCACGATGTGCGTACGGCCGTCTTCGCCGAAGCGGCCGATGCGCGGGCCGAGCAGCATGGCGGCGGCAAGGGCGGCAAAGCCGCCGAGCGCGTGTATGGCTGCCGATCCGGCGAAGTCGATCATGCCGAGCTTCGCAAGCCAGCCGCTTGCCGACCAGATCCAGTGGCCGGAGATCGGGTAGATGAGGCCCGTCATGATGATCGTATACACAATGTAAGCGCGGAAGTGGATGCGTTCGGCTACGGCGCCGGACACGATGGAAATGACGGCGATGACGAATGCCGACTGAAAGAGCCAGAAGGTATCGGTCGAAATGTTGAGGCTTAAGTGGGAGAGGTCTCCTTTCATTAAGAAACCCGACCAGCCGATGAGGCCGCCTCCCGCGTCCTTTCCGTACATGAGCGCGAAGCCGACGGCATAAAACAGCAAGGCGCCGAACGAGATGTCGACGAACACCTTCATAATGATGCTGACTGCGTTTTTCTGCCTTACGAAACCCGCCTCGAGCAGCGCAAAGCCGCCCTCCATCAGCAAGATCATCGCGGCGGTCAACACGACCCAGATCGTATCGACGCCGCTGGACAGAGCCTCTAACGTCATGATTGTTCCCCCGGAATCCTTCGAATTTTTATCGTTATATACCTAATTATTTAAAATACGCCCCAAATTATATAGGGATAAGTCATATATGTCAACGAAACATGTGATGTAAAATAACATATAACATGCTGTGCTTTTGAACTCGGTCCCGAGACCGAGGCCGGGTTCCTTCCCGCGCCGCTATGGTAGCGGACGCTCTTTCCTTTATAATGAACTCAGCAAGCTATTCGCGCATAAACGGAGGAAACCCCTATGCAGCAGTCCGTGCTACATCGTATCTTCTGGGGATTTATATTGATCGGCGGCGGCATCGTCTTTCTATTGAATCAGAGCGGCGTCATCTCGTTCGATATCGGCGATCTCTTTTCGACCTTTTGGCCCGTTCTGGTTATTTTGTTCGGCATTCAAGGCTTGCTGCTTCAGCAGCGGAACGGCTTCGGCTGGAACGCGATCGTCGTGCTCCTCGGCATCTTTTTCCTGGGACGCAACATGGGATGGCTCACCTGGGAGCTCGGCGATCTGATCCGGTTCGCGATTCCGGCGGCGCTCATCGTGGCGGGCTTGAACATGGTGTTCAGAGGAAGCGGCTGCCGCAAGCCGAAGAAAAAGTGGGAGAACAGCGGATGGAACGAGGTGACGCCTCCGTCCGCACCCGAGCCTTTCGAGTCGCCCTTGCCGCCGCCGCCGCCTCCGCGGCCTTACGATAGCCCCAGCGCGTTCGGCGGCGATGCCGGTTCGGACGGCGTATCCGACGATCCCAAAGCTCACGGCGGGTTCGAAGATCCCGCACAACCAAACGAGCCGGGCGCAACGCAAGCGCTTGATCGCGGCTGGGATCCGACGGACCGGCTGCAGCGCCGCTTGGAGCGGCGTCAGGAAAAGTGGCAGCGGATGCAGGAACGGATGCATGAACGCATGGAACACCATCGGCACCATCACGCCAAACATTGGGAGCGTCATGCGAAGCGGGACCGCTACGACCGCTATGATTCCGGCGTCGAATCCGAGCAATTATGGAAGGATTATCATCGTCCTCCGGGTCATTCGATGCGTGGGGCGCGGATCGATCACAGCCGGTTTATCGGCGACGTGCATATCGGCCAGGAGATGTGGGAGCTTCAACCGATGAGCATCTCCCACTTCATCGGAGACACGAAGATCGATCTGACGCGCGCCCATATCCCGGTAGGCGAGACTCGAATCTATGTATCTGCGTTCATCGGCGACGTCAAGATTTATGTGCCCGGCGATCACAGCGTCGGCATCCGCGTCGTCTCCAGCTGTCTGATCGGCGACGTCAAGGTATTGGACCAGAAGCGCGGCGGCCTGTTCAATCAGATGTCCACGGAGACGCCGGGGTTCCAGGACACGGACAAACAGGTCGTGCTGATCGTCAGCTGCTTCATCGGCGACGTGCGCGTGACGAAGGTAGGTTGACAGGATGCCCAAGCTGCTTCGCAACATTAAATGGGAATGGGCCTTTTACGCGGCGCTGTCGAGCGGCATCGTGCTTGCGGTTATCTACGGCTGGTGGCGGCCTCATCTTGTGGAGCTGCCGTCCGGCGAGATCGTATACAAGCTCATTCCGCTGCTGATCGTCGTACGCATCGCCACCGCCTATTTCCGGGGGAGACGGTATCAGGGGCGGATCGAGGCGCTGCAGGAAGCGCTCAAGCAATCCGCCGCCGGCAATTGGGAAGCGCGTCTGCCGGAGGAGCGTACCGACGCCTTCGAGGGCGCGTACCGGGAGTTCAACAGACTGCAGCAAGGCTTATCCGAGCGGCTGCGGCTGCTTCAACAGATTGGGGAAAAGGAAGTGCTTGGCAAGGCGCTCACCGTGGAAGACGCGGTGCTGGAGGAGCGCCGCCGGCTGGCGCGGGATCTTCACGACACCGTCAGCCAGCAACTGTTCGCGATCCATATGAGCGCTTCGGCGCTGCCCGCGCTGGTCGACAAAAATCCGGAGCATGCCGGCCGTGTCATGCAGCAGCTGATCGAGATGTCCAAGGCCGCGCAGCGCCAGATGCGCGGTCTGATCGCGCAGTTAAGGCCGCTTGAGCTTCAGGGGCATACGCTGCCGGAGGCGCTCGACCGATGGTTCCCGGATTATTGCCGGCAGAACGGCATGCAGGGCACGCTCGACGTTCGCGTATCCGACGCGCTGCCGCCTGCGATGGAGCATCAGCTGTTCCTCATCATCCAGGAAGCGATGGCGAACGTGATGAAGCACTCAGGCGCCGATGAAGTCCGGCTCGTACTGGGAGAGACAGACCGGCAGGTGCTGCTGTCCATCGACGACGACGGCGAGGGCTTCAGCGCGGACCAGGTCAAGGCCGGATCGTACGGGCTGTCGACGATGCGCGAGCGTGCGATCCAACTGGGAGGCGACGTCGAGATCGCCACGAAGCCGGGGTCGGGAACGCGCATCAAAGTAGGGCTGCCCAAGTTTGCGCAGCCATCGACGCTGCCACCCAAGGAAATGGAAGGGGATAACTTATAATGAGCGGAGCAAATCCGATGCAGGCAGCCTGCGGCGTACTGATCGTGGACGACCACGAGATGGTGAGAGCGGGGATCCGCACCTACCTGATGCTTGACGACCGGTTCGAGGTGATCGGCGAGGCATCCGGCGGCCAGGAGGCGATCGACAATCTCGACGGCGGCGCGTACGGCGGGCGCGTGCCTCAGCTGGTTCTTATGGATCTTATGATGCCCGGAATGGACGGCGTTGAGTCTACGCGCGCCATGCTGGCCAAATATCCGCACGTGCGTATCATAATCCTGACCAGCTTCCTGGAGGACGAAAAGATCGTTGCCGCGATCGAGGCGGGCGCCGTGAGTTATGTGCTAAAGACGGTATCGGCCGACGAGCTGGTGTATGCAATGCAAGGCGCGCTGAGGGGCATGCCGGTCATGAGCGGCGAAGTCTCGCAGGCGCTCACGCGCGGACTTCGGCGGCGTACGGCCGAGGACGAAGACGAAGGACTGACCGAGCGCGAGCGGGAAGTTCTGCTGCTCATCGCGGAGGGCAGGTCGAACAAGGAGATCGGCGACGAGCTGCACATCAGCATTAAGACGGTGAAGACGCATGTCAGCAATCTTTTAATGAAGTGCGAGCTGGAGGACAGGACGCAGCTGGCTATATACGCGCACCGCAAAGGGTGGGTCAAGGCATAGCGACGCATCTGTCCGCCTTTGCGCCAGGCAAGTGACCAGATGCGTGCGGTTTGGAGCATTTGAGGTTTAGACCGTCGGCCGACCGGGCATTCTATGGATAAAAAGGCGGAATTCCCATGTATCAGCTTTCTTCTAAACTAGCTTCGTTGCAGGTCGCTTATATTCAGGCCCAGGAAGGCCTTGACGACCTTGGCTTCAATCTCGGAGGCAACTGGGATTACAAATCCGGCTTCCTGGACCGCGCGCTGGACCGGGAGCACAAAGTATGGCTGCGGCTGCCTTTCGAGGTCGAGCGCGGCGAGCTGGACGCCGAGGCCGAAAAATCCGATGCCGTCATTCGGTTCGGACAACCCTACGTATTGAAGCATGTGTACGAAGAAGGACTGGACCAAGACGCGCAGCCGCGTACGCTTGGCGGCTTCTTCGATCAATTCGCCGCTCCGTCGGATCCGGATGCCGATATCGAAGAATCCTGGATTCACGAAGCGGAGCGCATACTGTCCGAAGCCGAAAAGCGATTCCACTGACCGCTGCGGCGAGCTGCCGCGACAAGCCGGTCAGGCATCCATACCGGGACCCTACGAACGGCAGCCCTCCGACGATCCGGAGGGCGTTTCTCATTTTTTGACTTTTTAGTTGTGATTCAGTTCACTTTAAGATTGTTTTAAGGTAAGTAAGCGAATATGTAATCAAGAACAACAACCCGTTGGCGGAGTGAGCCGGCGGCTACATGGGAGGAATCGGACATGGACGATCAGAACAAAAAGCCGGAAGACAATCTCTTCGGGTTCCGATACGGCAATGAACGCGAAGAGAACGGAGAGACGGAAGCTTCGAAAGGACCCGAGTACCGCTATTCGTCTTCGGCGGATGAGCATGGCGAATCGGGGAACAGGGAAGTGCCGGTCTCGCAATCGCAAGACGCGGGTTACACGCCGCCAAGAGAAGAAACGCGTTTCACTTACGGGCCGTTCGGTTCGGAACGCAGCGCGGGCTACGGCAACGGATACGACAGCCAGGAAACGCAGCGTCCGTCGGCGCCGGCCGTTCAACCGACGGATCGTGAATACCGACCGTTCACCGTATCGGGCAACGGCAGGAACTGGGAGGCGTCCAAGCCGCCGCGCAAATCCTCGGTCCGCTCGATATTCGCCTCGTTCATGGCGGGCGTCGTCGTCGTAGGCGGCCTTATGTTCGCCGCGGACCGCGGCGATTGGTTCAGCACCAAGGCGGCTGCTCCGGCTACCGCGACGGTCGCTGCTGCAAGCGACAACGGCGGGGCCAAGACGGTCGCGAACGTCACCGATACGGTTCGGCCGAACAACATTGCCAAGATCTTCGAGCAAGCGAGCCCGGCGGTCGTCAAGATCGAGACCTACGTCAAGGCGTCCTCGAACGGCGGCGGTTCCGGCAACGGCTGGCTGGACGACAATCCGCTGTTCCGGCAATTTTTCGGCGACGACTACGGCAGCGGCGGCGGTTCCGGCAACGGCAACGGTTCGAACGGCGGCAGCAACGACGGCAGCGGTTCGCTGCAAGAGGAAGGCATGGGTTCCGGGTTCATTTTCGAAAACGACGGCTACATCCTGACGAATCAACATGTCATCGCGGGTGCCGACGAGATCAAGGTTACCGTGACAGGGCATCAGGAAAAGTATACGGCCAAGCTGCTTGGCTCCAGCTACGATCTGGACCTCGCGGTGCTTAAAATCGAAGGCAAAGATTTTCCGACGCTGAAGCTCGGCGACTCCGGGTCGGCGAACATGGGCGACTGGGTCGTCGCAATCGGCAACCCGTACGGCTTCGACCATACGGTCACGGTAGGCGTGCTGAGCTCCAACGAACGCGAGATCAGCATTCAGGACAATGACGGCACGCGCAACTACCAGCACCTTCTGCAGACCGACGCTTCGATCAACCCCGGCAACTCCGGCGGACCGCTCATCAACCTGAACGGCGAAGTCATCGGCATCAACACGGCAGTCAGCTCGCAGGCGCAAGGCATCGGCTTTGCGATCCCGACGAGCACGATCACCGAAGTGCTGGACAATCTGAAAAATAACGTCAAGATCCCGGCCAAGCCGACGCCGTTCATCGGCGCGACGCTGATGGACATCAGCAGCTCCGCGGCGCGGCAGCTGGGCCTGTCGAGCACGGACGGCGCGCTCGTCAACAGCATTCTGTACAACTCGCCGGCTTACAAAGCGGATCTGCGCCAGTACGACGTCATCCTCGGGATGGACGGCAAGACCTACAAGACCAAAGAAGAGTTGATCGCCGCCATCCAGAAAAAGGCCGTAGGCGACAAGGCGACCTTGAACGTCTATCGCGACGGCAAGAAGATCGATCTGACGCTGACGATCGGCAACAAGAGCGACTTCGAAGACCAAACGCAGCAACAGCAGCAACAACCGTAAGCTTTTCTGCTACAATAGGACCAGCGGGGCAGTCGCTAAAGACTGCCCTATTCTTTTAGACGGAGGAACACATGAGACCCCATATTCTCGTCATCGACGACGACGACAAGATTACATCCCTGCTCAGGCGCAGCCTGGCCTTCGAAGGCTATGAAGTATCGACCGCGGCGAACGGTCCGGCGGGCCTCGGCATCGTGGCGGACAAGTCCGCCGATCTGGTCATCCTCGACGTGATGATGCCCGGCATCGACGGTTGGGAAGTGTGCCGCCGTCTGCGGACGGCCGGCGTGAACGTGCCGGTGCTGATGCTGACGGCCAAGGACGACGTGCAGGACCGGGTGAAGGGGCTGGATCTTGGCGCCGACGATTATCTCGTGAAGCCGTTCGCGCTCGAGGAGCTGATGGCGCGCGTTCGTGCGCTCATGCGCAGGCGTCCGGAGCCGGCGGGGGAGAACAATCGGCTGCGCTTCGAAGACTTGGTCCTCGACGTGGACGGCCGCGAGGCGATCCGCGGCGATCATCGGATCGATCTGACGGCCAAGGAGTTCGACCTGCTGCACCTGTTCATGCAAAATCCGAAGCGCGTGCTGTCGCGCGACCAGATCATGGATAAGATCTGGGGCTACGACTACAGCGGGGAGTCCAACGTTCTTGAAGTATACGTGGCCATGCTCCGACAGAAGCTCGAGGAATACGGGGACAAGCGGCTCATTCAAACGGTGCGGGGAGCGGGCTACGTCCTGAAGGGAGACAGCTAGGGATGTCGATCCGACTCCGTTTGACCTTGTGGTATTCGGGCTTGCTGATCTGCGTTCTAATCGCGTTTGGTCTTAGCGTATATACGGTTGTTTATAACAATACCATGGGAGATATTCGTAAGCAGCTTATTGAGGTGGCCGAAGGAACGGACGTATATTCGACCAGGTTAAATCTGGGAGCAAGTATTCCTCAGGGCCTCGCGAACACCATTTACGTTCAGCTCGTTGACTATTCCCGCTCTCCAACCGTTAACGTGAGCAAATCGCAGAATATGCGTCCTAGCGATATCAATCCCCATGAATTAACTTTTCCGTATCCGAAATATTCCGACGCAGTAGGCCATCATTTTAAAAAGGTTACTGTCAATGACAGCCATTTCCTTCTTTATGAACTCTCGGTCAGCGATATGAGCGGTACGTTGGTAGGTTATCTGCAAGTTGGCGCCTATACGGAACGAGAAGAAAGCATGTTTTCTCAAATGAGGACGATCCTGTGGACTTCGGGGGTCGTCGGTGCGATCGCGGCGTTCTGCCTTGGCCTCTTCCTCGCGCGCAAGGCGCTGCGTCCGATCGAGAAGGTGACGGAGGCCGCCGAACGCGTGCAGAGCGGGTCCGACCTGAAGCTGCGCATTCCGGGCGAGAGCCAGGACGAGATCGGCCGGCTCACGCGGACGCTCAATCATATGCTCGAGCGGGTGGAGAAGGCGTACAACGTGCTCGAAGAGTCCAACACGGCGCAGCGGAGATTCGTCTCCGACGCATCCCACGAGCTGCGGACGCCGCTTACGACGATACGGGGCAATGTGGATCTGCTGGAAAAGGTGTGGTCTCAGCCCTCCGAAGGGGGCACGGCCGATGGAGACTACGGGACGACCGTAACGAAGCCGCGCCTATCTCTGGCCGAGCGGGAGGAGCTGTCGCGCGAAGCGCTGCACGACATCTCTGACGAAGCAAGACGCATGAGCCGTCTCGTCAACGATTTGCTGTCGCTCGCTCGCGCGGATTCGGGTTATGTCGTGGACAAGGAGCCGATCGAGCTGATGCCCCTCGTGGAGGAGGCGGCTCGAAGGGCGTCTTTTCTGCCTCGCACGTCGGATTGGAAGGTTGGACCGCTCGATGCGCTGGCCGGCGTCAGCGTCGTGGGCAACCGGGACTATTTGATGCAGCTTCTGTTTATCCTGATCGAGAACGGCTTCAAATACACGCCTGCGGGCGAAGTTCGGCTCGAGACCTACCGCGGCGAAGACCGCGTCGGCATCTCTATCGTAGATACGGGCATCGGGATCTCGAAGTCCGACATGCCGAGAATTTTCGACCGATTCTATCGCGCAGACGAATCGCGGGGTCAGACGACGGGCACGGGACTCGGTCTCTCGATCGCCAAATGGATCGCCGACATGCATCGCGCAGTCCTCGACGTGCAGTCCGCGCCAGAAGGCGGGAGCCGATTTACCATTTGGCTGCCTGTCGACTTTTCCGAACGCGCGGATTACGGTATAATGGAGGCATCGGTACGCCCGGCGGTTCCGGACCGGGAACCAAGCTGACAGGAACGGGCGAGAAAGCAGGTTGCATAAATGGAAATCGTCAAAATTTCCCCTCGCGGATATTGCTACGGCGTGGTGGATGCCATGGTGCTTGCCCTTCAGACGGCGCGCAACCTGGATCTGCCGCGCCCCATTTATATTTTAGGGATGATCGTGCACAACAGTCACGTCACCGAATCGTTCAAGGATGAGGGCATCATCACGCTCGACGGGGCGAATCGGCTGGAGATACTCGAAGGGGTGGACCAGGGTACCGTTATTTTCACGGCGCACGGCGTATCCCCCGAGGTTCGAAGAAGAGCCAAGGAAAAGGGACTGACCATCGTGGACGCGACCTGCCCGGACGTCACGAAGACCCACGACCTGATCCGGGAAAAGGCTGCCGAAGGATACGACATCATTTACATCGGCAAGAAAGGCCATCCCGAGCCGGAAGGGGCGATGGGCATCGCGCCGGATCGCGTACATCTGATCGAGAACGAGTCGGATATTGCGGAACTTCGCCTTTCGAACGAACGTATTATAATTACGAATCAGACGACGATGTCGCAGTGGGATATTCGGCATCTCATCGCCAAGCTGCTCGAGTCCTTCCCCAAGGCGGAGGTTCACAACGAGATCTGTCTGGCGACGCAGGTCAGGCAGGAGGCGGTGGCGGAGCAAGCGAAGAACGCCCAGCTTTGCATCGTCGTGGGCGATCCGCGCAGCAACAACTCCAATCGTCTGGCCCAGGTCTCCGAGGAGATCTCGGGCGTGAAGGCGTATCGCGTATCGGACGTCACGGAGATCAAGCGGGAGTGGCTCGCGGGCGTCGACCGCGTGGCCGTCACTTCCGGCGCTTCGACGCCAACGCCGCTGACGAAGGAAGTCATTCAATACTTGGAGCGATACGATCATAACGATCCGGATACTTGGGAGATTCGCCGGACCGTCAATATGAGCAAGCTGCTGCCGACGGTTAGAGAGAAAACGACCATTTGAGCCTATCCGGGCTGGAGTGGCGCCGCTGGTCGCAAGAAGGGAGCGCCATGCAACAACGTTTTCGCAAGTTCGTCCGATACTTGAAGCTGCAGTACGTCAAGCTGCTTCGTGCTAAAGGCGGGGCTTATTCCATCGCGATGGGATTCGCGATCGGTCTGTTCGTCGAGATGTTCAATCTGCCGACATACGGTACGTCGTTCGTACTCATCTTCCCGTTAGTCTACCTGCTGCGAGGCAATCTGCCCTCGGCTCTGGTCGGATTCGTATTCGGCAAGCTGATCTACATTCCGATGTCGGTGCTGAACAAGATGGTCGCGGACCAAGTGATGCCCGCTCATTTTTCGGTCCATTTTTCCTTTTTGCCGGAGAAGGTCAATCACTTTCTTCTGTTCAACCTCAAAATGATCGTCGGAGGAATGATCGACGGCCTCGCGCTCGGCGTCCTGTTTTTCTTCCCGATCTGGTACAGCGTGCAAGCGTTCAAGCGCAAGCGCAGGGAGAAGCGCCGCGCGAGGAAGATCGTCATCGAGGCAAGCAAGCCCGCCATCGAATGATTTTTAAGGCAGTCGCCCCGGGCATTGACACCCGGGGTCTTTTCGTCTATATTTACTTTAACGCTTAAAAGCGTATAAGCGTCGAAGCGAACAAGCGACAAAGCGAATGATCTTATATTAACAATAGGAGTGTGTCTTATGATCGTCATTACATCCCCGCATATTTCCGAAGAACGTATTTTGGAGATTGCCGAATATATTCAAAAAAGCGGCGTTCAGCCCCATATCTCTCGCGGCACCGACCGTACCGTCATCGGCATCATCGGCAAGGCAGAGCCGTCGCTGGCGGAGCATATCCGTTCGATGCACGGCGTAGAGAACGTCATCAAGATCTCCAAGTCCTACAAACTGGCAAGCCGCGACTTCCACCCGGACGACACGATCATCGATATCAAAGGCGTGAAGATCGGCGGAGACAACCTCGTCGTCATGGGCGGCCCTTGCGCGGTCGAGACGCCGGAGCAGATCGACGAGATCGCCCGTCTGGTCAAGGCGGCCGGCGGACAGGTGCTGCGGGGCGGCGCGTTCAAGCCGCGGACAGGGCCGTACAGCTTCCAAGGAATCGGCGTAGAAGGGCTTAAATGGATGAAGGAGGCCGGCGACAAATACGGCTTGATCACCATCACCGAAGTGATGGCGCCGGAGTTCGTCGATATCTGCGCGGAATACGCGGACATCATGCAGGTCGGCACGCGCAACATGCAGAACTTCGATCTGCTCCGCAAGCTCGGCACGATCAAGAACCCGGTACTCCTGAAGCGGGGCTTCAGCGCCACTTACGACGAGTGGCTGAACGCGGCCGAATACATCCTTGCGGGCGGCAATCCGAACGTGATGCTGTGCGAACGGGGCATTCGCACCTTTGAGACGTACACGCGCAATACGTTCGATCTGGCGGCGATCCCGGTCATTCAACAGCTGTCGCATCTGCCGGTCATCGCAGATCCGAGCCACGCGACCGGTCGCCGGGAGCTGGTCGAGACGATGACGAAGGCTTCCGTGGCAGCGGGAGCGAACGGCCTCATCATTGAGATGCATACGGATCCGGACAACTCGGCGACGGGCGACGGCGTGCAATCGCTGTTCCCGGACCAATTCGCCAATCTGCTGAAGGAACTTGAGCAGCTTGCGCCGCTGTTAGGCAAGCGATTCGATACCGCCAAGGAGCCGGCTGAAGCCTTCGCGACTTGGACGAAATAATAGATAACCGTAATCGAGCAGAACCGCCGCAATTGCCGGCGGTTTTTTTAGTGCGCCTCACAGCCAAACAATCCAATGACTGAAAGTCGTTCATTGCGCACTTCTTTGTGAAGCTGGCGGATCGGAGTGCCAAAGTGAAACTGGGCAATGCCATAAAACAACCTCCGTCAAAATAGCTCTTACTTGCCTCGGCGGAGGCCATGAAGTAATCCTGTTCGTTAATTGGCCAATCGTAGAAAAAGAACCTCAACCTCCGCGATATCGCGGAGGTTGAGGTTCTTTTTTTCATACAAATCGCGGTTGCCGACGTTTATGGACGCTTCATTTCCGCATGCGGGACTAACTTCCCGAAAACCGCGTACCTGGCATCGCTAAACTCGTAAGAGCAGGTAATGAGTGCTACGATTCGATCGTCTGCCTGTATCGTCACGTTGCTTCGAAAGGTTGACGTATTCTTCAACGTTTTAAAATAGGCCAGATAATCATCATCGTCGTCGAAGTCCCGCCGGAGAAACTCGATCGACCCGTTTGCGATCATGCCGGCGAACAATTCGATTGTATAGTCGCCTTCCGGCGTATACAGCTCCATGTCAGGATGAGCGTCATAATAGGATTGCTTCTTGTACTTCTCAAGCGAAGCGAACATAGAGCCATTCTTCATGTGATGTCCGTATATTATCGTGACGGCTCCCGAGAAATCGCCCGGCGTCCGGTAATCAACGAATGGACTGCCCATGCTGTTCACTTTGCCCGTGAACATGTGATTGAGGTAATAGCTGTTATCCTTTCCCTGCACAACCGGATAATCGATGACGCTGTCCCGTGCCTTAATCCAGGCTACGATGTCCGGGTTAACGCGAGCCAGCGCGGCAAAATCCACATCCTGCCCCGACCAAGGGTCGGGAGCAGGATTCTTAACAGATACGGGTTCCGGCTTCAACGAAAGCGCAGAGGATGGAGTGGACTCATTGAGTCTTCTAATCTGTTCGTAGGCGTTGTCGCCGCGCGCATACTCCCGATTGGCCGATATAAGCACGTATGCGGAACCGACCATTCCCCCGATGCACAGCCATATGGAAAGGCGCCAAGCCCATCGCGCTCTGCTCGTTCGCGCCATCTTCCTATTGACGCTTCCCGGTCTTGCTTCTTCTCCGTGCGGTGTTATTCGCGAAGATCAGAACGACCAAGGCAGCCCCGAAGAAGATCAACCCGAATTGGCCCGCTTGCTTGTGGCTATTGTCGCCTGTCTTAGGCGTACCGCTGCCGGCACCTTGTTGACTTCCGTTGTCTGCGGCGCCAGAATTGCCGTCAGTGCCGCCGTTACCGTTGTCAGTATCGGTCGAACCGCCCGACGGATTGTCAGTAGATCCGCCGGAAGAGCCATTGTCCCCATTATGGCCATTGTCGCCGTTGCCGCCGTTGCCGCCATTGCCGCCGTTGCCGCTATTGCCGCCGTTGCCGCCATTGTCGCCTCCATTGCCAGGCTGTTCGGGCTCATGCGACTCCTTGTTGTTCACGAAATCCGCGACTTGCGTCGCACCAGCTTGGATGGTACCGGTCGATCCCGTGCTGGTCGTTACGTAACCGTCCTTTGCGTAATCTTCTTCGCTGACCGTATAACTCGTTCCTGCCGGCAGTCCGGTAATCGTAACGCTCTGTCCGTGAGCAAGCGTTACCGTTCCGCCGCTCTGAATCGTTCCGTTGCCTCCGCTGCCGGAATAGTTATAAGTGGCGTTTGTGCCGTCGAGAACGACCTTGAAGCTGAACTTCTTCCCGCGGTCCCCGCCATTGCCTGTTACCGTCTTGTTGATCGTCAGACTGCCTTGACTCGGGGCGTAATACACGTTTTTGGTATTGACGAATGCGCTGGATTGCTCCTGGCCTCCGACAATCGATCCCGAATCCCCCGTCTTCGTCGTGACGTAACCGTCTGCGGCATAGCTGGCTTCGGTTACGGTATACGTCGTGTTTTTGACGAGACCTTTAATCGTAATGCTCTGTCCGTCAGCCAGCAGGATCTTATCTCCGCTTTTGATCGTACCGTCACCTGCGCCGCCCGAGCCGGTGTAGTTATATACGCCCGGTGCGCTCAAGGTAACCGTGAATTCGAATTTTTTAGCCTTATCGCCTGCATTGCCCGTCACCGTCTTGCTAATCCTCAGACTGCCGAACCAATTGTCTCTCGCGTTAACGAAATCGGCTGACTGGATATCGTTCGTTAAGATCGTGCCAGTGTCGCCCATCTTGGTCGTTACGTAACCGTCTGCGGCGTAGCTGGCTTCGGTTACGGCATACGTCGTGTTTCTGGCAAGGCCTGCAATCGTAATGCTCTGTCCGTCAGCCAGCAGGATCTTATCTCCGCTCTTGATCGTACCGTCACCAGCGCCGCCCGAACCGGTATAATTGTACACGCCCGGTGCGCTTAAGGTAACCGTAAATTCGAACTTTTTGGCCTTATCGCCGTCATTGCCCGTCACCGTCTTGCTAATCTTCAGACTGCCGAACCAATCGTCTCTCGCGTTAACGAAATTGGCTGATTGGAAATCGTTCGTTACGATCGTGCCGGTGTCGCCCGTCTTGGTCGTTACATAGCCGATCGCAGCGTAATCGTTCTCGACTACAGAATACGTTGTGCCTGCGGGCAGCCCCGCAATCGTTATGCTCTGTCCGCCAGCGAGTGCGATCTTGCCTCCGCTCGTAATCGTGCCGTTCGCGGCGCCTCCAGAGCCGGTGTAATTGTATACGCCTGGCGAGCTCAAGGTGACGGTGAATTCGAATAACTGAGCCGGGTCTCCGTCGTTGCCCGTCACCGTCTTGCTGATGATCAGGTTGCCGGGCTTATCCTTCGTGTTAAAGAATACCGCGGTCTGCGTCTGATCGGCTGAAATGACGCCTTCAGCATCGATGCTTGTCGTCTTGTATCCATCATTGGCATAGTTCGTTTCTGTTACCTTATAGGTGGCGTCTGCCGGCAATCCCGCAATGATAATCCCTTGTCCGTGGGCGAGAGAGACCGTGCCTCCGCTTGCGATTGTACCGCTCGCTGCGCCGCCTGTACCGGTGTAGTTGTATACGCCCGGCGCTCCGGTAAAGTTAACGGTGAAATCGAAATGCTTGGTTAAGTCGCCGTCGTTTCCGGCAACGGTTTTGGAGATGACGAGCTTGCCTGTCGTACTGTTCTTATAATTCGCTACTGTTAGCTTATTGGCACCTGCTCCGGTTTTGCCGTCGATGGTAGTCACCACTGTCGAGCCGGAGGTATCCACATGGACCGTATGGTCGATGCCTTCCAGCGTATAGCCGCCGGGGGGCGCAGTCATTTCGCGGAGCACATAATCGCCATTCGGTATAGCCTTCATCTTCAACTTGCCGTCAGCGGCGCTGATCGCCTTTCGAATGATCGTGCTGCCATCCATCGCGAACAACGTGAACTCGGCACCGGGAAGCGGCGCCGACGATCCGTCGGTCTTCGTCACTTCCAGCCATCCGCCGCGCTCCATCGTTGCGGAACTGTCCGCGCTGCTGATCGCATAATTGATCTGTTGTTCGGATGCCCCGGCGTTGCCGGCCGTCAGCGACGCGTGGTTCACGACGCTCCCGATCTCGCCGGTAATATCCGTCAAGTAACTCAAACGGTAAGCTTTGCTATGGTCCGGGATCTTGAACAGCAGCTCCCTGGTGGCGTTATCGTAGATGAGATTCGTACCCAGGGTAAGCAGAACATCGCTACCGTCGGCCAGCGTCCCGTTCGACTGCAGCGTAAGCTCTTTGGCGGCAATATAGCTGGCACCATTGCCGTCGTTCAGCAGCAACTTGCCCATGGCATCCGTGCGCAAATCAAGTCCGGGCGGGAGCGTATCTACGATAGATTCGCCGGTCGTCCCCAACTCGCTAGGGTTGTACACGACAGACCAATTCAGCGTGCCGCTCGTCGGGCCGGTGTAGGATTTCTTCAAAATTTCACTCTTGATCGACACCTCCTGCGATGAGGATGCTCCCGGTGTCCAATGAGCTGCTTGAAGACTCAAGTTGTTGGTGATCTTCGACGTCTTGTTGCCGTCGAAGTACCCGTCAAGCGTAGCGCCCGTCGGCTTGGCCTTGACCAGAATGACGTAAGGCTTGGCCAATTGAGTGAACGTAAAGGTTGCTTGGCCCGCAGTGTTGAAGTCGGCCGCCAGTCCGGATACGCTAGCTTCCGGTTCCGGCGTCGTGCTGGCTGCATCCACGGATGACGAACTAGAACCCGTACTTCCTTTGAATATCAGGTATTGCTTACCTGGGACGACCTCGGTGAACTCCCAGCCAGCCGGCAACGTATCCGTAACCGTGGCAGTTCCGAGCACGTCGTTCGCCTCATTGCTCGCCACTTTCGCGGTGTTGAAATTCAGGTTGTCCGCGTTGACGCTAAGTCGGAAGATAACCGACTTGTCCACGTAATCGAAGCCTTCCGCTGCGTTCGTCGTGCGTTCATCATTGACCCCCGCAGCCGGGCTGGCCAGCGCCTCGCGCTTCAGCAGCTCCTTCGCCAGCGTGTGGCTGTCATAGTTCACGGAGCCCGTAGCGTCTCTGAGCTTGGTTGTATTCGTGAACAACGATGCGGTGTTGTACACAGGTACGCTGTTTTTGTTCCCTGCGTATACGTCAGGGTTCACGATGAGCGTCTTGAACTGAATCGTATTCGGCGCAGCTGTCGATAGACCGGTTACTTCGATCAGATCGGCGACTCGCTTGCCGCTTTTCATAATCGCAATATCAGTCAACGTTCCTGGTCCAGATGTAATGGTTCCGCTGCTTGCAACATATTGCAAGCCCGTACGCTTGGTGAAATTATCTTTGTTTGTGCCCATCGGCCATCCCGTCGTACCGGATAGATCCGTGGCCGGGTCGTATACGAGCAAGTCGTACACGCGCATGTCGGCAATGGCCTGACTTTTCGCATCGGCCTTGATCGTCCACGTAATCTCGCGGGTGGTCTTATCCAGCGAGCCCGATTTGGTCAGCGCATTGTAACCGATGCCGATGCCGACGTTGCCGGTTTTCAGCGTTACGCCGCCCGGCTTGCCGTCCCAATCGAGGGTCGCCGCGTTGTTGAACGTTGTTTGGCTTGTTGTAATGTCGGTGCCGTTATACTGCACTTTGCTTGTAATAACAAGCTGAACCATCGTGTTCGTAGTACCGTTGCGTTTGTACGCGCCGCCCGCTGGCTCGGCAGCAATCGCGTTACCGCTGTCATCCGTCCAGTTCGTACCGTCCGTGGAAGTTTGCCATTTAGCCGAGACCCATGTCAAACCGCTCGGCAGTACGTCCGTGATCGTCAGATTGTCCAACGAAGCTTGCGCCTTGTTCGCCGTGATCGTCCATGTCATGAACTGATCCGCAGGATCATAAGTGGGGTCGGTGCCCGCATTAGGATGTTTGGCCTCCCCGGTCTTCTCGATCCACTTCGGCGTCGTAAAGCTTGCCGTTCCGGACCCGCTTTGTACGACATCGTTGTCTTTGAGCAATTGGGCGGTATTGCTTATCGATTGAATGACGTTGTTGACGTAATACTTGTTATCCGGAATCGTCGTGCTGAAGTTGACCACCCGTGGATTCGAGGAGGAATCGGGGAATTGATACGCAATCACGCTGCCCGTCGTGACAAGATCGCCGTCATCGACGGGATTGCCGTCTACCTTGAACGAGCCCGGAACGTACGTCCCCACATTGGTAAGATCATCCCTGAATTCATAATCCTTCAGATCGACCGCTGTTGCGCCCTTGGCTGCGGAGAGATTTACTGTCCAATCGATCTTATTATGAGCGAGATCGGCGACGCCGGACTTCGTCACATCGTAAATGATTGGAGCCGGAGGGACGACAACGGTATAGTCTTTGCCAAGAATCTTTACCGTATGGGTACCTTCATCGCCTGCGCTTCCGGACTTGTCATATTGAAGTTGTGCGGAAAACTCGCCGCTTACGTTAAAATAACCGCCGTCTTCGGCGAAAATGTCGCTATCGCCATCAAACAGGATATCGGCATACACCGATCCGCTAACCGAGGCAAGCGTCGCGGTTCCGATACTCTTGCCACTGCTTTTGTGTATCAGTTGCAGAGGCGCTCCCGACAGAAGAGCGAAACCTTGACTCAACTCAAATCTAGCTTTGTCGCCCTTCTCAACAACCGTTGATGGGGTTGGGTTATCTCCTGCAACCGGCACTCGGAAGGACACATCGACGCTAAGCTTATCCCCGTTGCTTATGTTGATCGTGCCGCCTGGACTAATAACCGTACTTCCCTGTTTAACGACTGCCGTCACATCTGTAAGCGCGCTTGTCTTATCTGGAGCGTCTGCCCATACACTCAACCCGCTGATCGGCAACACGGCGCTGACCAGAATGGCAAACGCGAGCAGCCAGATCCCCACCTTGTACTTCATGAATTCTTTTCCTCCTAATTAGACGCTGCAATCTGCTCGTCAATAATATGGTTTGTACCTGCTATAACACTGTTTAAAAGTAAATTTCCTTCGTTCGGATTGGCCCCGCGCGTTAACTCGGAGCGCGGGCCTGCCGCGCTTCGGTGTTGCTGTCCATTCAAACCGTTCCTCCCCCATTGCAGTCGAATTTCCATACTAACAGTCATTGTATAGTACAAAACTCTACAAAAACTGAACAAATCCGATTTTAAAAAAACAAAAACCGGCAGCGTCCCGCATAGGGGGCGTTGCCGGCGTTTCATGATCGAATGTCTCTGGCGACGAAGGAAACGGTCGTGCCGTCCGGGCCGCTCACTAGCGCAAGTCCCGTGCCGAACAACTGGCTCAGCCTGCGATCCGTGTTGATGAGCCCGATGCCCGATTCTTTGTCGAGCCGATTGTCTTGCAGCCGCTCCAGCGTCGACGCGTCGATGCCCGCGCCGTCGTCGGTTATCGTGATCTCAAGCCCGCCGTCCGTTCGTTTGGCGCGAATGCCGACGGTCCCTCCCGACGGACGCTTCAGAATGCCGTGCCGGACAGCGTTCTCCACCAACGTCTGAACGGAGAGCGGAGGGACGGGCGCATGCGTTTGCGAATCGTCGACGTCCCACTGAACCCGTATGCGGTCCGGGAAGCGTTCCTGATTGATGTATAGATAGGACCTGACCAGATTGAGTTCCCGTTCAAGCGGGACAAGGAGATCCGAATTACGGAAGTCGAAGCTGGCCTTCAGGTAATTGCCGAATTCGAACAAGAGGGCGCGCATCCGGTCCGTGTCGACCTCGCCGAGCGCGGCGATCGTATTGAGCGTATTGAACAGGAAGTGCGGCTGGATCTGCGCCTGAAGCCAGGCGGCTTCGAACCGGAGACGCTCGCGGACGGACTGCCGGAGGTCGGTGAGCGCCTTGACGCGATACCTGAGCTCCGTCGGCTCGACCGGCTTGGCGAGATAATCGTTCGCGCCAGCGCGAAACCCGGATGCAATATCCTCGGGATGATTGCGAGCGGTCAGCAAGAGAATCGGCAGCTCCGCCAGGGGAAATCGGCTTCGAACGATTCGAGCCAGCTCGTAACCCGACATACTCGGCATCATCACATCGCTGATGAGCAAGTCCCATTTTCCCTTCTCTAACCATTGAAGCGCGTCCTTCGCGCTCCTTGCCGTCGCGAGCTCGTAACCCTCGGGCGTTAACAAGCCTTCGAGCACATCCAAATTCACCGGATCGTCGTCTACCGCAAGGATACGGATCTTTCCTTGTCTCTTGACCTCCGGTATCGCATTCGTGTCCTCCAGGCGGGACGCGAGACCGCCGTCGGTCTCGACGGCCGCCGCAGCCATATCCTCCGGGGCGCCTTCATCATCGGGATGCCATGCAACGGAGGGAGCCGCATGAGGGAGCGACAACGTGAAAACGGTGCCTCGGCCCGTCGCGGAGGAAGCAGTCAACGAGCCTCCATGCAGCGCGGCCAGCTGCTTGCCGATGCTGAGCCCGAGGCCGAGGCCGCCGGCGTAGGCTTCGCCTGCGTCGCCCTGCTCGTAGGGCTCGAAGATGCGGCCCAGCGCATCGGCGGGAATCCCCGGTCCGCTGTCGGACACGGCGATCCGGACATAACCCGTTTCGACGACGGCGCTGACGTCGACGGAGCCGCGTTCGGTGAATTTCAGCGCATTGTGCAGGAGATTGTACAGGATCTGGATCAGCCTGTTCTCGTCCGCCAACACGGCCGGGAAAGCCGGCGATATCCGATTCGTCATCCGAAGCGCTTTGCTTGACGCCATGTCGCCCAGCATGTCCATCACGCCGGTGACGACGGCACACAGGTCGACGGGCTTCGGGTGAAGCCGGATCGCGCTAAGCTTGAACGCGGACAGGTCCATCAGATCGCCCAGCAGCATCGACATGCGCCGGCCTACGGAGAGTATCAGTTCCATTTTGCGCCGGCTGCGATCATCGAGATTGACGGAGCTGTCGTCCAGCACGGATTCGGCGATGCCCAGCATGCCGTGCAGCGGATTGCGCAGCTCGTCGACGTGCTCGCGAGGAACTCGTCCTTCTGCTTGTCCGCCTGTCGGAGCTTGTCCGTGGCCGCACGCATGTCCCGGAGCAGGATGGCGTAATGGCGGAACCAATAGGCGCCGAACGACATGAACGCAAATAGTAGGTCGAAGGCGTAAAAGGTTTTGGACGGGTCGAGCACGCGCTGCAGGATGGCGCCGACCACGTTGCAAAAAATGCCGGTGGCGCCGACGAGCAAATAGAGGGCCCCGGGTCGGCCCCGCCGAGTCGCGCGGTATAAATAATAGAAGAGAACCGATCCGCTTCCTAGATAAAGGACGCCGTTCAAGGCACTATCGAGGCCGTTCATGTCGGGCTTGATCCCAAAATAAACGCCGATGCCGAGGCAGCACGCGGCAGAGATCCGGATCAGCCGGTGGCGTCCGCTGTCCGCCTCAATATACGCGGCAAAGACGAGCAGCGAAGCGAATACGGCCGCGGGCATTACCAGCGCCAGCTTAAGCAGGACGGGCGTATCGACGGGCGCGATCCGGGATAGCAGCATGTCGTCCTGCGACAACACCATCAGCATGGCGCTCACATTAAGCGCGGCGAAGAGCAGAATGCCCCGATTGCGGAAGCCGACGACGAACAGGATCCCGGCATTGAGCAGGTGCAGCGCCGCGACCGCGACGACGAGCAGCTGCAGTCCGATGGATTCAAGGCCGGTGCGCTCGATGCTCTCGCGTGAGCCGAAGCTTAAGGCGGTGCGCATGCCGCCTGCCGTCGTATCGAAGTAATTCGCGACCCCGACACGGATATCGATCTCGCCCGAGCCGTCGTCCTCGAAATAGGCGGAATAGGGGACGATGCCGGGCGTGTAAGCCGAAGCGCTTGCCGCAGGCGTGCCGGATCCGCCGATGCGCTGGCCGTTGACATACAGGACGGAGGACATGTACGTCTGAACGCTGCGCACACCGAGGTCCCGTCCGGGATGCGGATCGATCAGGATGCGAAGCCTGTAGGTACCGTAGCCGAAGTTTGGCGGCAGATCGCCGAGCAGAGGCGTATTGAGCACCGGTCGCCAGTTGCCGGGGACGCGGGCGAACACGCGGGCCGTCCCGGCCGGCAGCGCGTCCGACCCGGATGGCAGATAGGCCGGATAAAATTCCCATTCCCCATTCAGCGCGACCGGGCGGGAATCGGGGATGTCCGAGCCCCGCAGATCGAGAATCCCGTCCCGGATCGGAGCATGAGGGGCCGCCTGATGCCCTTGGTACCAGCATGCCCGCAGCGCCATGAGCAGCACGACGATCGACAATACGATGGCGAGCGTACGTCTAGCCGTCATGGATCAAGCGTCGGCGGACGGTCCGTCCGCTCTCCAGCCTGCATACCAAGCGGCGATGTCCGCGGAAGGCGGATGGCCGTATTGTTCTTCGCTCATTTTTGCGAGCAGCGCATATTGCTGCTCCACCATGCTGTTTTCGCCCAGGGCCGCATGCTGCTTCATAATAAGGAAATACAGCTCTTCCGAAAACGGGAACCGCTCCTGCACCCGATACAGCCAGTCCAGCCCGTCCGCGGGCATGCCGTGCTCCTCCAGCAAGGAAGCGAGCTTAACGGCGTGGCGGTACCAGAGCAAGCGCAGGCGTCTTCGCTCCGAATCCGCCCATTCGTAGTCCTGTTCCTCCAGGTAATCGCCGGTAAACGCCTCGAGCCATGTCTCGTAGGCCTGCCAGCGATCCGCCTGCGAGGCGTCGGAGGACGGCATGCGCCGCTCCCATTCGTCGACGTCGATCAGACAGTCCTCCGCGACAAGCTCGTATCCGGCTTTGGTATTGAGGATGCGGATGCTTAAACCCGCCGCCTCGATGGATTTTCTAAGCTGGTAGACCGTCGTATAGAGCAGGGCATAGCTGCGCACAGGCTCCAAATCGGGCCACAGCAGTTCGATCAGCGTATCCTTGCGGGTCTGCTGACCCCGTCGGTGGAGCAGGAAGGCGAATAATTCCTGCGCCTTGTTCGTTCTCCAGGGCAATTGCGCCGCCGCGGGCCCGTATTCGACGGAGAGCGATCGGAAGCACCGGATGACGGCATGCGTGCCGACCGGTTCCTTGATCGCATCGGCAGTTGGCGCGTTCGTGCCCTCAAGCCGTCGCAGCGTCTGCTCCAGGCGAGGCAGCAGTACCGGCTTCAGCAAATAATCCAGCGCGTTCAGCTCGAACGCCCGAATGGCATATTCCTGGTAAGCCGTCACGAATACGATGCGGGCGGTCGGACGCGCTTCCTGGACATGCAGGGCGGCTTCGAGGCCGTTCATGCCAGGCATATCGATATCGAGAAAGACGACGTTCGGATGCAGTCCGTCAAGCGCGTCGAGGGCGTCCTGGGCGTTGCCGAATTTGCCCAGGATTTCGATGCCGCCGAGTTTGCGGAGCTGCCTTTCCATATCGTTCAATGCCAGAGGTTCGTCGTCGACTAGAATGCATTTCAAATCGGATCCCATCCCGTTGCTTTTCTCCAGGCGTCAATCGGGCGCGGCCCGAATTCGCCATCGTTCAACATTATATCGGAAACGGCGGCGAAAACGGTGATATGAAGCATAAATTCTGCGCCCCGGAAAGGCGGCGTACAATAGGTAGCGAGGTGATTGCGGATGTTGAAGCTGGGGGTTCTGGACCAGTCTCCGGTGTTAAGCGGCGGGGACGCCGTGCAGGCGTTGCGGAATACGCTCGAGCTGGCGAAGCTCGCCGATCGTCTCGGCTATTCGCGCTTCTGGGTATCGGAGCATCACAATGCTCCGGGACTGGCGGGTTCTTCGCCCGAAGTGCTGATGGCCGCCGTGGGCGCGCATACTTCGCGCATCCGCATCGGCTCGGGCGGCGTGCTGCTGCCGCATTACAGTCCGTACAAAGTGGCGGAGAATTTCCGGATACTGGAGGGCTTGTACCCCGGCAGAGTCGATCTCGGCATCGGCCGGGCGCCGGGCGGAATGCCGCTCGTGTCCCGCGCGATGGGCAGGGTGGACGGCAAGGACAAGGAAGACGGCTTTATCGATTCCTTGCGCGAGCTCGGGGCGCACCTCGGTACTGGACCCGCGCTTGACGGCAGCCATCCGCTGGCGGGGCTGACGGCCACGCCGTCCGTCCGCACGCGACCGGAGCCGTGGCTCCTCGGTTCGAGCAGTCATAGCGCGCAGGTCGCTTCCGCGCTTGGCGCGGGGTTTGCCTTCGCTCACTTCATCAACGGGCAGGGCGGGCAGAGCGCGGCCCGCGAATACAGGAGACGCTTTAGGCCTGGACCGCTCGGGACCGCGCCGCGCGTCACGGCCTGCGTGTTCGTCGTCTGCATGGACAGCGACCGCGAAGCGGAGCTCGAGGCGGCGGCGCTGGACCTGCGTCTGCTGTTGAACGACAAGGGCGACTTCGGGCAGCCGGTGCCCGGCCGCGAAGATGCGAGGCGTTATCCGTACAATGCATACGACAGGGCGAGGATCGCGGAGAACAGAAACCGAATGATCGTCGGCGGGCCCGAGCGGGTCGGCCGCATGCTGTCGGCTCTCGCAGCAAGCTATGGGGCCGACGAGATGATCGTCAATTGCATCACGGCAGACGCAAAGTCGCGGTTCGCGTGCTACGAGCGCCTGGCGGCTATCTTTTTGAATCGGTCGATGAGAAGCTGAAACGAAAGCGGCGGAATTGGCGGAATGTGATAAGAAACGGGCCCGACCCGCAAGCGCGCGAAGTGGGTCAATAAGGGACTTGCGAGGCCCCGGCAAATTGCCGGCGGCCCGCCAGCCATGCGGTTTTTGGCCTTCAGGCTGCCCGCAAACGGCGGTATGACGAAAGTGTTAACATACCTCACACTTCCACAAAAAATACCTTACATAAGTATTGACGCTCCTCTATCTAAAAATTTATAATAGCGACAAGGTTAAGGTGAAAAGTTGAACGTTGTTCCCTTTCACAAGATCTAATGTTCGGAAATGGGGAGGAAATTCGAAATGTCTGCTCAAAACGTATTGGATCTGATCAAGGAAAAGAATATTGAGTTCGTTGATTTCCGCTTTGTGGACCTTAACGGCCGCGCGCACCACATCACGCTGCCTGCTACTGAGGTTGACGAAGATACGTTCGTTAACGGCGTTGCATTCGACGGTTCCTCGATCACGGGTTTCCGCGGAATCGAACAATCCGACATGGTGATGATGCCCGACACCGAGTCGGTATATGTCGATCCGTTCACCGCTCATGCGACCCTGATCGTGATGTCCAACATCTATACGCCGGACGGCGAGCGCTATGACCGCGACCCCCGTTCGATCGCGCACAAAGCCGAAGAATTCCTTCAACAATCCGGCGTCGGTACGGCTGCTTACTTCGCCCCGGAATCCGAATTCTTCATCTTTGACGACGTTCGCTACGAGAGCACGATGAACTCCTCTTCCTTCTTCGTCGATTCCGAAGAAGCGGCTTGGAACACGAACCGCAAAGAAGAGGGCGGCAACCTGGCATTCAAGATCGGCGTCAAGGGCGGTTACGTGCCTGTCGCTCCGGTCGACTCCCAACAAGACATCCGCAGCGAAATGGTTCGCCTGATGCAAGAATCCGGCCTGCGCGTCGAGCGTCACCACCACGAAGTCGCGACGGCTGGCCAAGCGGAAATCAACTTCCGTTTCGACACGCTGACGAAGACGGCCGACAACCTGATGAAGTACAAGTACATCGTGCACAACGTCGCCCGCCAATACGGCAAGGTCGCGACCTTCATGCCGAAGCCGCTCTTCGGAGACAACGGTTCGGGCATGCACGTGCACAGCTCCATCTTCAACGAAGGCGAGCCTCTCTTCTACGACAAGGGCGCTTATGCGAACCTGAGCGAGCTGGCTCTCAACTATATCGGCGGCATTCTGTACCACGCGCCTGCCCTGATCGCAATCACGAACCCGTCCACGAACTCGTTCAAGCGTCTGGTCCCTGGTTACGAAGCGCCGGTTAACCTGGTGTATTCCGCTGGCAACCGTTCCGCAGCGGTTCGTATCCCGGTAGCTGCAGTCACGCCGAAGGGCTGCCGCATCGAGTTCCGCACGCCGGACTCCACCGCGAATCCGTACCTTGCCTTCGCCGCGATGCTGATGGCCGGCCTTGACGGCATCAAGCGCAAGATCGATCCTCGCGCGCTGGGTTACGGTCCGTTCGACAAGAACATCTACGAACTGTCCGACGAAGAGAAGGCAGAGATCCGCAGCGTGCCGGGCACGCTCGACGAAGCGCTCGACGCGCTCGAAGCGGACTTCGAATTCTTGACCGAAGGCGGCGTCTTCACGAAGGAATTCATCGAGAACTACGTTGATGTTAAGCGCGCAGAAGCGAAGGCTGTTGCCATCCGCATCCACCCGCACGAATACGGTCTGTACTTCGATTGCTAATCGAGCGACCTGAATTCCACAAAAAGCTCCCGCAAGGGAGCTTTTTGCTGCTTATAGCCAGGCACGCAAATCCGAAATTTAGGAACGGCCGGTAAAAGGAATCTGCTCGAGCCGTTCGTAAGAGGGCGTGCGGCCGAGATGCGAGCGGAATACCGTCACCTCGCCGATCGTCCAGACGGGCGGCTGGTGTATGCCGGATTCGCTCGCGGAGGCCCATAGGTCCCGAATGACGGATTTGGTGCAGGGACCGCCTTCGCAGCTTCGCGCTAGCGTGATGTGCGGATGGTACGGTCTCGCTTCGGGCTCGAAGCCGATCCGTTCGCGAAGGCGCTCGCCCAGCGTGCGGTGAATAGCGCGCAAAGGAGACAAGCCTTGACGATTCGAGCCCTCGTCGGCGGCTCGATCGGCAGGTGCTTCTTCTTTGACGCCGCACCAGAAGATCCGGGGAGAGGCTTCGGGACCAAACGTACCGGGATCGGTAAGCGACAGCCGCAGCGGCTCTGCGGTGTCGGCCGCTTCGTGCGCGGCGAGCACGATATCCGCCAGGCGTTCCTCGGGCGTATTGCCCAGGTAATGAAGCGTGATGTGATAATCGGCAGGATGCGCCCACTTACGGAATCCCAATCCTCGCTTCATCGCATCCGTTCGACTGCCCAGCGTGCGCCAAACATCGTCAGGAAGCGCAAGCCCCAAAAAAAGACGAAGGTTTTCCATGTCTTCCTCCTTATTCGTTCGGAAATTCTTCGATTTGTCATCCTTTTATCCTTTAAAGCGGTTGATCGCTGCGAATAGCTTTGTTATGATGATTCTATGATGAACCAATACAAGGTGGGAAATTAAATGTCTAATCGTGCCTACAATTTTAATGCGGGACCGGCCGCTTTGCCTTTAGAGGTTTTGCAGCAAGCCCAGGAGCAATTCGTTAACTTTGAAGACAGCGGCATGTCGCTGATGGAGATGTCCCACCGCGGCGCTATATACGAACGCGTACATACGGAAACCGAACAACTGGTACGGGAGCTCATGGGCGTACCCCAAGGCTACAAAGTGCTGCTCGTGCAGGGAGGCGCCAGCACGCAATTTGCGATGGTGCCCATGAACTTGCTCAAGCCGGACAAGGTCGCCGCATACGTCGCGACGGGAAGCTGGGCCACGAAGGCGATCAAGGAAGCGAAGCTGTTCGGCGAAGTCGCCATCGCCGCTTCGTCCGAAGCGGACGCCTACAAGCGGATTCCGGCGGCGAGCGAGCTCGTCGTGCCTGCCAACGCAGCGTACGTGCACGTGACGTCGAACGAGACGATCGAAGGCACGCAATGGGACGAGTACCCGGAGAGCGGCGAAGTGCCGCTCGTAGCGGACATGTCCAGCGATATTTTGTGCCGGCCGGTCGCCGTATCCAAGTTCGGCCTCATCTATGCGGGAGCACAGAAAAACCTCGGCCCTTCCGGCGTCACGATCGTCATCGTACGCGAAGATCTGATCGGCGCTCCTTCGATGACCGTGCCTACGATGCTTCGCTACGATACGCACGCGAAGAGCGGCTCGCTCTACAATACGCCGCCTTCGTTCGCCATCTACATGGCCAATCTCGTGCTTAACTGGGTCAAGCGCCAAGGCGGCGCCGCAGGCGTAGAGCGTTTGAACAAGGAGAAGGCGGGCCTGATCTACTCGGCGATCGATGCGAGCGGCGGCTTCTACAAAGGCTTCGCGAATCCGAGCAGCCGTTCCATCATGAACGTGACGTTCCGACTCGGCAGCGAAGAGCTTGAGAAAAAATTCGTCAAAGACTCGGAAGCTGCCGGCTTCGTCGGATTGAAGGGCCATCGCGATGTCGGCGGGCTGCGCGCATCGATCTACAATGCCGTGCCGCTCGATAGCGTCAAGGCGCTCGTGGACTTCATGGGCGATTTTGCAAGAACCAACGGTTAGCATCGGCCGATTTGCGCCGGTTCATGCACAGCCAAGCCGGAATAGGAAGGAACCGCGGCGATCGCCGCGGTTTTTTCGCTTCGTTCCGGACTTAAATAAAGTACACCCTACAGGTATAAATGCCGCATTTAGCTAAAGGAGGAAGGCGCCATGCCTTTTCATATCGTACTCGTGGAACCGGAAATTCCGGCAAATACGGGAAATATTGCGCGAACCTGCGCGGCGACGGGGACGCATCTGCATCTCGTGCGCCCGCTTGGCTTTTCCACCGACGACAAGGTACTTAAACGCGCAGGACTGGATTATTGGTACGCCGTGAATATCACGTATTACGATGCATTCGAGGAAGTAAGGCGCGCATTCCCGGAAGGCCGCTTTTTCTACGCGAGCACGCGCAGCTCCCGGCGTTATAGCGAGCTGTCCTACAGGGATGGCGATTTGTTCGTGTTCGGCAAAGAAACGAAAGGTCTGCCGCAGGCACTGCTCGACGAGAATCCGGGGCAGAGCATCCGCATGCCCATGACCGACAAAGTCCGTTCCTTGAATTTGGCTAATTCTGCGGCCATCGTCGTCTACGAAGCGCTCAGGCAAACGGGGTTTCCTGGGTTAGAAGGCTAAATATTACCTCATTTTCGACATAAATCGGCAAGATTCTTGCATTATTTTAAGCAAAATCTATTTTTTGCAGGGAATGTAGTCAAAGTTAGCGAAAGTAGGGGGGAAGACTTGGGCAAAATCCGCACTTGTTATGAATAACGAAAGAATGGAGAGGACTGCTTTGAAGCCTGCTGGTGTCGTGAGAAAAGTGGACCAACTCGGCCGGATCGTGCTGCCGAAATCGCTGCGGAAGCGTTATCAAATGAATGAGGGAGATCCCGTCGAAATTCTCGTTCAGGGAGATCATATTATTCTGGAGCGTTACCGTCCGCGCTGCGTGTTCTGTTCGTCCATGGAGAACGTCACCGAGTACAAGGAACGTCATGTATGCGGCGCCTGCCTGAAGGAAATGAACGCGATCTGATCGGCAACGACAGCATCGAGCAAACGAAATGAGCCGTTCCCGTCCGCCGAGCGATCGTCGGCCGGGAACGGCTCATATTCAATAAAAGACCCCCAGTGCGTTAACCGGCGTAAGGCGCGGATACCGTCTTGGGGGTCTTGTCGCTTCGCGAAGCGCGATACGGATGCCAGAAGGATTAGAGACCTTTGGTCTTGTCCTCGTTGTAAGCGGCGGTCAGCATCGCGGTGATGAACATCGCGAATACAAGCATAACGATCCAGAATTTGTCGCTCATTCCCAGAAACATGTTCGACACCTCCACTAAACTTCTTCTATTATAACCAGTCCCGGCCAAAAAGAAAACGCAAAAAACCGCATCGGCTCCGCATACAATGTAATGTTCGCAAAACGCCCGGAGCATACGCGCGGAGGCGATTGGAGATGGGGGCCATGATCAATTGGATGGGCGGCTGGCCTGCGGAAGGACTGCTGGCGGAAGCCGAATGGCAAGAAAAGCGCCGGGAGACGACCGGGGAAGCTGCGGACGCCGGAGCGGACAGACAGCGCAGCTTGGAGACGGCGAGGGGGTTCGCTTCGCTGCTGCATGGGGCAAGGCTCGGTCCGCATTGGCTCCCGGCAGAAGGAGCGGGACAATGGCTCCTCACGGACGATGCGGACGAAGCGCTGAGGTTGGCGTCAAAAGCGCTGCTGCGTCCCGGCGATGCGATCCTGGTCGAGCGGCCGACCAGCCGCACGGCGCTGCAGCTGTTCGCCAAGATCGGCGCACACGCGGCAGAGGTGAAGGGAAGCGGGGAGGGATTGGACCCGGATGCGCTGAAGAAGGCGATCGCCACCTACAAGCCGCGCGCCGTCTACGTCTCCCTATCGTGCTCGGATCCTTCGGGCAGCGGTTGGAGCGACGAACGAAGACGGGCCTTGATACGAATATGCGCCGAAGCGGGCGTGCCGCTGTTGATTGACGAGCGTCAGAGCCTTACGTGCGAAGGAGCGGACAATCTGGCGGAAGGCGAGGATACAGGACCGGCTGTGGTCATCGGCGGCCTGCCTCCGGGCCTCGTCTCGGGCATGCGCCTGGGATGGCTGCAATGGACGGGATGGCGGCAGGAAGGCAAGACATTCGCGCCGGCTCCCCTGCCCAGAAGGCCGGATCGGGAGCTGACCGCCTTGGCGGATCGAGAAGCGCTGCTTCGGCATTGGAGTGAATCGTCGCCGGTGCCGCTGCTCGAGACGCTGCGGTTCATCTTCCGAACGCGGCATTCGCTCCTGGCGGAGCAAATAGCTAGAGTCGGCATTCCCGGGCTCGTCTGCGAGGCGCCGCGGGCGGGCAGCCATGTCTGGGTAAAGCTGCCGGAAGGGCTGGAGAGCGAGCCCCTGCTTAAGGCGGCTTGGCTGGAGGGCATTCTGTTCCAGCCGGGCTCCGGGTACTTCGCTGGAGAAGCCGACCGATCGCGACTGCGCTTGACGCCGGTTCATTCGGATGAGCGAGAAATCAAGGAAGGGGTCAAACGTCTGAGCCAGACCGTTCAGGCGTTTGTCGGTAGGTCGGTCTAGCCGATAACGATCGCATTCGGCGAGTAAGGCAGTCTCGTCCTCGAGGTTGATATCGCGACACGCGGGCCTATTCGTGAGGCAGCTAGCGTTAGCGATCGTCGCCGACGGCGTACAGTATGCCGTCCTCGATGGAGACTTCGCGACGCATGAGACGCTCGTCGTCCCGGCTCGTGCACTCGCCGGTACAGCCGTCGAAGGTCCAGAAGTGGAGCGGGCAATAAAAGTCGCCGTTTGCAAACAGCACTTCTCCGCCGGCATGCGGACAGATCGCGAGCAGCAAAGACAGCTGCCCATCCGCGCCTCGCACGAGCCAGTACGGCTGGCCTTCAAGCTCCAACGCGAGCGGAAGCTCCGTGAATTGATCGGCAGGGCCGATCGCAAGTCGATTCATCGATAAATCACCTCCGGGGCGGGATGGGGAGCGGATCGGGCTCCAGAAAAGTCGGGCTGCTGCGGCTCGTGTTCCGATGCCGCTGGCGTCACCTCGAAGCTGTATGCATCAGGGTCCGCTTCGGGATCGGCGGCGGCCACAGAGGTCTCCCGAATAGCCGCAAGAGACTCGCCGGTCGAACGGGCGTCTGCCGCCGTCGACTCGGCCGCCCAAGGGAAGACGGACGTCCAGTAGGCGACGGCCTCGGCGTATTCGGTCAGCGCGGCAAGGCCGGCCGGCGTCAGCGTATACAGCCCGCGTCCGGACCTGCGAAACCAGCCGTAATAATTGCTGCGCAGCAGCTGCCCGGGATTGGCGACGCCGGTCAGGGCGCCGATCTGCCGCGGCGCAAGCGCGGGGTTCCCGCTGCAGCGCAAGGCGAGCGCGCATTGAAGCGCCCGCTCGCGGTAGGCGGTGACGAGCTTGCGCTGCGTACTGCCGCCTACATTGTAATCGCCGCTGCGTCCGGCAAATTCTTTGAGCAGCTTGGCCGTTCCTTTTCGGCGTCCGGCGGGCCGAGCGGAAGCCGCGGCCGTTGCCGATCCGGCTGAAGAAGGCCCATAGTGCGCGCTTGCCTCCGAAGCGAAGGAACCAGGCTCGACCATGTCAGGCCTTCGACCCACTTCGCTCCATACTTCGATGACGGGCGGTTTGGTCTTGTAAAAGGTCACCGTAACGAAACCCAGCGACAGCCGGCGGCACATATCCGCGATCTCGCCGAAGCGCTGGTTGTGCGCCCCCTTCTTGACGCGATTGCGCTCGACGGCGAGCCAGACGGCGGCACCTGTCCGCTGCCGCTCGAGTCCTTGCAGCAGAAGCGCCAGCGTGAACGTCTTCTTCATCTCTACGATGACGGGCAGCGGCTCGTCCGGTCGGAGCGCGACGAGGTCGCAGCCGCGGACTTCCGCTTTGACCTCATAACCTCTCGCCGTCCAGAACGCTTTAAGCGCAGGATACAGCTCCGTCTCGTACTTCACCGCCATGCCGCCACCCCCGATCACCGATCTGATTCACACATTATAGCACGGTCATTTATTTTCATCCCGTTTTCGGGGCAAATTCGTCCACCCCTGCGCATAGGTATAGAGTACGTTGCGAAGACGATGAATGGTCACACCGATAGAGAGACGTAAGAGACAGGGAGGATAGCGGCATGGACATCTTCAAGCGGCTCGCCGAATACCGGACTGCTAGCGAGAGGTTGACGTGGACGGGGACATTTCGCGATTACATCGAATTGCTAAGGGCGGATCCCGTGCCTGCGATGACTGCGCATTCGAGGGTATACGACATGATCGTCTCCCACGGTGTGGAAGAGCAGAACGGCGTCAAGAAATACAAATTTTTCGAAAATGACATTTACGGCCTCGACCGGACGCTCGAGCGCCTCGTAGAAGAGTACTTCCACTCTGCGGCCAGAAGGCTTGACGTCCGCAAGCGGATCCTGCTGCTCATGGGCCCGGTGAGCGGAGGCAAGTCCACGATCGTGACGCTGCTGAAACGGGGGCTCGAGCAATATTCGCGCACTTCCAGAGGGGCCGTCTACGCGCTGTCGGGGTGCCCGATGCACGAAGAGCCGCTGCATCTCGTGCCGAACGAGCTGCGTCCCGAGTTCGAGAAGGAGCTGAACGTCCGCATCGAGGGCAATCTATGCCCCTCCTGCTCGCTGCGGCTGCGCAGCGAGTATGACGGGGATATCGAGAGCTTTCCCGTGGAGCGGGTATTCCTGTCCGAAGATACGCGAACCGGCATCGGCACGTTCAGCCCGTCCGACCCGAAGTCGCAGGACATCGCGGATCTGACGGGCAGCATCGACTTTTCAACCATTACCGAATATGGCTCCGAGTCCGATCCACGGGCCTATCGCTTCGACGGCGAGCTCAACAAGGCGAATCGCGGCTTGATGGAATTCCAGGAAATGCTCAAGTGCGACGAGAAGTTTCTGTGGAACCTGCTGTCGCTCACCCAGGAAGGCAACTTCAAAGCCGGGCGGTTCGCGCTCATCAGCGCCGACGAACTCATCGTGGCGCATACGAACGAGTCGGAGTACAAGACGTTTATCGCCAACAAGAAAAACGAGGCGCTGCAGTCCCGGATGATCGTCATGCCCGTGCCGTACAATCTGCGCGTAAGCGACGAAGAGAAGATTTACGCCAAGCTGATCGGCCAATCCGACATGAGCCATATCCACATCGCGCCTCACGCGCTGCGGGCCGCGGCGATCTTCAGTATCCTGACCCGGTTGAAGGAATCCAAGAAGCAGGGCATGGATCTGGTCAAAAAAATGAGGCTGTACGACGGCGAGGAAGTCGAGGGGTTCAAGGACGCGGATCTTAAAGAGATGCAAAACGAATTCGTCGACGAGGGTATGTCCGGCATCGATCCCCGCTACGTCATTAACCGCATCTCCAGCGCCCTGATCAAGCAAGACCAGGAATATATCAATGCGCTCGACGTGCTGCGGGCGCTCAAGGACGGACTCGATCAGCATCCATCGATCACGAAGGAGGAGCGGGAGCGGTATCTGGGCTTCATCTCCGTAGCGCGAAAGGAGTACGACGCGCTCGCGAAGAAGGAGGTGCAGAAGGCGTTCGTCTATTCGTTCGAGGAATCGGCGCGCACCTTGTTCGAGAACTACCTCGACAATATCGAGGCCTACTGCAATTGGCAGAAAATTAAGGATCCGCTCACCGGAGAATCGATGGATCCCGACGAGCGGCTCATGCGCTCCATCGAGGAGCAGATCGGGATATCGGAGAACGCGAAGAAGGCGTTCCGCGAAGAGATCCTGATTCGAATCTCCGCATACTCCCGCAAAGGCCGCAAGTTCGACTACAGCACGCACGAGCGGCTGCGCGAGGCGATCGAGAAAAAGCTGTTTGCCGATCTCAAGGATATCGTCAAGATCACCACTTCCACGAAGACGCCGGACGAGAACCAATTGAAGCGCATCAACGAGGTCATCAACCGCCTCGTCGAGGAGCACGGCTACACGACGGCCAGCGCCAACGAGCTCTTGCGTTACGTAGGAAGCTTGCTGAATCGATGATCCTTACGGCAACGCGGCTCATGATCACCTCCCATAGGTAGGCGAACTTAATACAATCGTTTATTCTACGACCGTTTCCTCGTTATTAACGTGGGAACGGTTTTGGTTTTGCAGAAACATGTCGAACGATGACAAGTTTTGTCTATGCTATTGAATATATTATTTATATTTATTATAACGATAAATGAGACCGCTTACACGAAGCTGAAAGAAGGAGGGAAATGAAAAAGCGAGTGCGGCTCACCGAAATTATGGGGACGAGGTGGATGTTGATGTTAAAGAAGGTTACCGCTGCTTGTCTGATCTTGCTGTTGACATGCATTCCGCTCCTTGGCGCGTCCGCCGCCGAAAACGTTCAGCCGAATCAAGAAAGTTCAAGCAAAGGCAAGGTGAGCTGGCCGGACAAGCAGGCCCTGCCGTCGTTCGCGAAGGCGAAGCATCTGGACGTCGCCGACATTTACGATGCGCCCGGCGACATCAAGCTGCTGCTGGCGACCCTGCAAGGGATCGTTAACCGGACCGAACCGCGGATTTATCTCTTGGAGAGCCAGGAAGAAGGGAAAATGACGTGGCTGAACGACCTGGGCGTTCCCTACACCGTTCAGGACGATTATTGGAAACTTGTCGACCAATATAAAAGCAGCTTGAAAGGCGTCGTCGTCTACGACCCCGCCGTTCCGGATTCGATCAACGTAGCGACGACAATCGCCGGCATCAAGGATGCGGCAGCGGTCAGCCCGGAGCTTGCGGCGAAGCTGGGAGCCGATCCGTATCGTCTGCCTGTCGTCGAAGACCTTAGGGGCAAATTCAAGGACCGAATGGACGCCTATACGTGGCAGTACGAGAATCTCTGGTCGCAGACGACGCACCGGATGCTGGTCGGCTTAAGCCCGAACACGTCCGTCCGGATCCCGCCCGGACTTCCCGAATCGTTCCGTACGATCGCGGAAGAGACGCAAGAAGTGCGTGACGCGAGCAACAAAAATACGTACGATCTGGATCTGTCGTCGTTCCTGGGCGGCGAATCGGTCTACCTGCGCTTCGACGACGCGTTCCCGAAGGACGGATGGGGACCGGCCGTTCATGAAGTGACGGTCAAGGCGGACGGTCAGACGGTCGCCTCCTTCGTCGCGGGCACGCCGGAGGAGGAGCCCTATCTGTATGACCGTCAGAACTCCCAAGTATCGTCTGGTCAAGGAGGCCACCGCTTCGCGGACAACGACCGCTACTTCGTCTACAAATTCCCGGTACCGGCGGGCACGAAGCAGCTGACCGCGTCCGTCAACATGTGGAACGAATACAAAGTGTCGGCCGGAAAAGTCCAGCCGCCGTCGTCTGAACAGAAGGAGCCTTATGGCTTCCTACGCGATTATGCGGTAGCGAACAAAGCGATGGTATTCTGGCTGGACTCGAACGTACCGGAGCAGCGGGCGCTGTTCGAGAAAATCCTGTCCGACGTGAAGCCCGGCACGCCGTATCTTGGCTGGTTCAGCAACGACGTGCAGGGCGAATTCAGCTCGGTGGAGATTACCTCCAATTATGGCGTCTACGTGCTGGCCGCCGACTGGTTCAGCAACCTGACGGCATTTTCGGGGACAAGGCTGCAGCCGGCGCACGACAAGGCCGCGAAGCCGCCGCGTCTCGAGAATAAAATTTATGTGACGTACACGTTCAGCGAAGGCGACAACCTGCAGTACAATCAGCACCGGATGCGGGTGCTCTGGGACGATCCGAGCCGCGGCAAGGTGCCGATCAACTGGACGTCCAGCCCTCTGCTGATTGACGCTGCGCCCGCGATTCTCAACTATTACCGCAAGACGGCTACGCCGAACGACCAGATCGTCGCGGGTCCTTCCGGCGCGGGGTATTTCTATCCCAATGCATGGCCCGAGCAATCGTTCGCCGACTATTTAAAAGCGTCATACGATTACCTGAAGAAGTCGGGGATGACCGTGCCGTACGTGCTGAACCGCATCTCCAGCGAGAACGTGCCGCTCAGCGACTCCGTCGCGACAGCGTACGCGGAACAATACAAAGCGCCCGGACTGTTCCTCAGCTGGGAGGACCGACATGGCGTGGAGATCGTAAACGGAAACCTGCCCGTGTCGGTCATCCACGGCATCGGCACCGCGCAGGACGGCATCCGGGTTCTGGAGGAGGCGAAAGCCGGCTGGGACGGCAAGTCTCCGCTTTTCGTCTCGCTGGGCCTCCTCGCCTGGAGCATGACGCCCTCCGACGTCGAGCGGATCCAATCGTCGCTCGGCTCGGAATACGATGCGGTGCTCGCCGACGATTATTTCAGTTTGATCCGCCAGGCGAACGGGCTTCCCGTCCGTCGCTGATTCGCCGGAGGGCCGGCCGCTTGGGCAATGTCATTAAGTTAAACGCCAAGTAAATGCCTGAAATAAAAATGGAATCCAAAGCGGCATGGGAAATCTCCTGTGCCGTTTTTTTATGTTCGAATGAATACAAGAGAAACGCGCAAGCCGAAACGGAGCCAAAAGTCCGTTGACTTCGACGATCACCTGCGTCAGACTAGATGGACATCCTGACAAACGAGGTTAACTGATTCATGCCATTATTCCGTAACTGGCTCCAAATCATGATGCTTGCCCTGCCTTCTCTGTTCGCGTTCGCTACGCAGACGGTCACAGGCACCGTGAACCTGATCATGGTCGGGCATCTGGGCATCGTCGCCATCGCTGTCGTCGGCGTCTCCAACATTATCATGTACAACGTGTTCGCCTTGTTCTCGGGAATCGGTCATACGGTCAATTATTTGGTCGCTCAGAATTACGGGGCGGGGGAAATGCGCAAGGGGATCGGCCGGACTTATCTGGCGCTGATCGCCAGTGTCGGCGTCGGCGTCCTCATCGTGGCGGCCGGATGGCTCGCAAGCGAAGGGGTGCTGAGGCTGACCGGCGGATCCGACAATGTCGTGCAGACCGGCGCGGACTATCTTGAGCTTCGGTTCTACGCCATGGCGTTCGGCATCGTCAGCTTCGTCTTCCACGGCTTCTTCCGCGGGGTCGGCAATACGCGCATCTCGATGATCGTGGCGATCGTTTCCAACCTGATCATGATCGGTCTGACTTACGGCTTCGTCAACGGCGCTCTCGGTCTGCCGAAGCTTGGCGTCCATGGGGCGGGTTGGGCGATCTTCATCGGAGAGGCGATCCAGCTGCTGCTATGCCTGCTTGTATTCTACGGTCCGATGCACCGCAAATTCGGCACGCGCTCGATTCCGAAGCCGGATTGGCGGGAGCTTCGCCTCGTCGCTCAGGAGAGCGGCAAGCTCGGCCTCATGGAATTTTC
>Ga0209566_100133_pt1 | contig 91857 bp, 78 predicted proteins | sample Araplavi_mTSA_r2_2_FD_184287 | JGI IMG/M metagenome (GOLD analysis project Ga0209566, IMG submission 184287) | Arabidopsis root microbial communities from North Carolina, USA - plate scrape CL_Cvi_mTSA_r2 (SPAdes) (version 2) | ecosystem: Host-associated > Plants > Roots > Endosphere | place... | reverse complement strand
CGCTTCGGACTGCTCGCTGTAGTCGTATCCGCCGTATTCGTTCGAGATATGCCAAACCAGGACCGCCGGATGATCCTTGTACCGGTCGGCCAGCCTCGCCGCCATCTCCCGTGCGAAGCGGCGATACACCGGACTGTTCGGGTTGGAATTGTGCCGGCCGCCGAACTTGCGCTTGCGACCCTGATAATCGACGCGGAGCACCTCGGGATATTTGCGCGCCATCCATGCGGGGTGCGCGCCCGTGCCCGTAGCCAGGCAGACGTAAACCCCGTTGTTATAGAGGCGGTCGATCGTCTCGTCCAGCCATGTAAAGTCGTAAGTATCCTCGTCCGGCTGATTCAGCGCCCAGGAAAAGACGTTCACGCTCGCAATATCGATGCCGGCCAGCTTAAACATGCGATCGTCCTCGGCCCAAGTATCGGCGTCCCATTGCTCCGGATTGTAGTCTCCTCCGTACCAGATCTTCGGCAGGCTCTCATTGATCATGATGGCGCACATCCTTTAAGATATAATTATATGTTCATTTTAACGCCAGCCGAAGGCCCGTAAAATATAATCATTCTTCGATCGTATATAAGAAAACAACAGAGGAGTTCCGCTGTCATGCAGACATACAGAAGATTCGCGATACCGCCCGGCCAATCGGGCCAGCTGCCGCTGTACGTCGAGACGATCGGCACGGTTCGCGAGGAACGCCGAATTGCCCGGCCGACCGGTTATCCGTTCTACCATTGGCTGCAGACCGCGAGCGGCGAAGGCTCGTTCGCGATTCGCGACCGCAAATTCAGTCTTCCAACTGGATTCGGCGTACTGGTCCCGCCCGACTGCCCGCACGCTTACGAGCCGTTGACGGACGTATGGGAGACTGCCTACTTGACGTTCGGCGGACCGGCGGCCGGAGCCATGCTGCTCGCCCTTGGGCTGGTCGAGCCCGCGCCGATCCATTGGGAGCAGGGATCTCCGCCCGACGCTTATCTGCAAGACATGCTGGACCGGATCGAAGCGGATGACGATCTGTTCGGTCTGGAGGCGTCGGCGGACGCTTATCGCTTCCTGCTTACGCTTCGGCTGCATGGCAGATCCGGCAGACAAGACTCCGTCGATCGCGCGCTGGAAAAGCTGAAGCCGCTGATCGAGTGGATGGAACAGCATTTCGCGGATCCCGACGCCGGCTTGACCGATATGCGCCATGTGCTCGACATGCCGGCGAGCACGATGAACGAGCTGTTCCGCCGGGCGTTCGGCCAATCTCCCTACCATTACCTCATCGATCTGCGCATGCGCAAGGCCAAGGAAATGCTCATCGGCCGCCCGCAAGAGACCGTCGCGCGGATCGCAGTCCTAACGGGATTTCGCGATGCCAGTCACTTTGTCGCGACATTCCGGCGCAAATCGGGGCTGCCGCCGGACAAGTTCCGACAGCTGTACGAGTGACAATGGGCAGCTCCCGCCACGACGCGGGCGGCGGTTAGCCCAGGCAGCGAAAAAAAGACGCCGTATCCCAGACCGTCCGAGTGGACGGCGGGATACGGCGTCTTTTCTTTTTAGGGAAATAGCGATGTCTCTCAACGTTATATTGAGCGGTGAACGGGTTTTTCGCGGAAAAACGAATTCTCGCATCGCTATTTAGCACCGAACAACCATTTTCTGCGGGATAACGATGTCTCGCATCGCTATTCGGCACCAACCACCGATTTTCCGCAAAATAACGATGTCTCGCATCGCTATTTGGCACCAACCACCCGTTTTCCGCGAAATAACGATGTCTCGCATCGCTATTTAGCACCGACCACCTATTTTCCACGGAATAACGATGTCTCGCATCGCTAGTCGGCTACGACCACCCAATTTCCGCAAAATAACGATGTCTCACATCGCTATTGGAAACCATCCCATAGCAGGCTTCCGAAAATTGACGCACCCCTTGTCGGCTACGCCCGCTTATCGCGTCATTTCGCGGCCTCCGCCAAGTATCCGAAGCATTTCTTCGCGGCGCGGCATGCCTTCCCAGTCTCCCTTGAACTGCGTGGCCAGCGCGCCAAGCAGGTTCGCCCGCTCCAACGCAGCCATTAGTTGGCCGCTCTCGTTTTGCCGTTCATTTTCCAGCCAGGCCGAGAGAAAGCCGACCGCGAACGCGTCGCCCGCGCCGACCGTATCGACGACACGCTTGACGACATGAGGCTCGGCCATGACGGCAGCCTGCGCAGAAAACGCGATGGAGCCTTTTTCGCCCAGCTTGAGCACGACAGCCTTAGGTCCCATGCCGAGGAAATCGGCGCCGTATTCGGCTTCGCTTTTCTCGCCGAGCAGAAACTCCGCCTCCTCGAGTCCAGGCAAAAAGACGTCGCAAAGCGGAATGAGAGACAGCAGCGTCTGCCTCGCTTTCTCTTCGGTCCAAAGCTTGCGGCGCAGGTTCGGATCGAACGAAATGGACAAACCTTCATTCCTGGCGGTAATCATCGCTGCGCGAATCGCATTTTCCGCGTCGTGGCTAAGCGCCGGAGTGATCCCCGTCACGTGCAAATGCCCGGCATTGGCAAACCATTCGGGCCGGATCTGCTCCGGCGACAGCATGCTGGCCGCTGAGCCGCGGCGATAATAATAGACGTTCGGATCGCCGTAGCCTTTAAATTCCTTGAAGTAGATGGCCGTCGGATGACTGTCGTCGCGCTCTGCCAGACTCGTGTCGACGCCTTCGCCGGCCAGCGTGGAAAGAATGAGGTCGCCGAACGGATCCTTGCCCAGCCGGCTAATCCATCGAACCTTCAGCCCCATCCGCGACAAACCGATCGCCACGTTCGACTCGGCACCGGCGACAGAACGGGTGAATAGGGGCGCGTACGCCAACGGTCCGTCGTGGATCGGCTGCATAAGCACCATGCTCTCGCCGATGGTGACGACGTCGGCCCAGGACGCGCTCATGCGTTCGCCCCTTGCTTTGCCGCGCTTACGAACGCTTTCGCCCGCTGCGTCAGCTCGTCAAAGCGTCCTTCACGAATGAGCTGCTTGTCCACCAGATTGCCGCCGAGCCCGACAGCTACCGCGCCTGCATCGAAGACGGAGGCGATATTATCGAGGTTGACGCCCCCTGTAGCGATCATCGGAATATGGTTGAGCGGAGCCCGGATCTCCTTCAGATACCCTGCGCCAAGCGAAGCAAACGGAAATACCTTGACCGCGGAAGCGCCTGCCTTGTACGCGCGCACGATCTCGGTCGGCGTCATCGTGCCCGGCCACACCTCAATGCCGTTTTCCGCGCCGTAATAGACGATCTCTTCGTCGAGATTGGGCGAAATGATATATTCTGCGCCTGCGGCTACCGCTTCCTTCGCTTGGCCGATATCGAGCACCGTGCCGGCTCCGATCCGCAGTCTGCCTGCATAATTTGAGCGGAACCGCGAGATCATGCCTAGCGCGCCTTCAGTATTAAGCGTTACCTCCAAAAATACGATGCCGCCGTCGGCCAATGCCTTTGCCGTAAGGTCTCCGTTCGCTTCGTCGATTCCTCGAATAATGGCGATGATTTTCTCGCGGGACAGTTCCTCCATCAGCTTCCTTGTCATTCCCAACCTCTCCCCCTGGCCCTATAAGACGTCATTTTCTCCAGTTTATCACCATCGCCGGACAAGTTAAAGCTAACAATGCTACATAAATGAACTTAAATAAACGCAAACAAACCGAAATTCTGCCGATAAACAGAATTCCGGTTCTTTAAGCTGGCAAGCAGACTTCGCAGCCATAGCTGCAATTCTGCCTGTCGTAGGGCGCGGAGAAGATGTTTGCGCTTAACCTTGTACTTGTCCTTGCTCTTGACCTTGCCCCGAAGCTTGCCCTTGACCGTCAGCTTGCCCTTGACCGTCAGCACGGCCTTGCCCCTGACCGCCTCGCATTCCGCCACCGAATCCGCCCCCGGATCCGCCGAGTCGGATCGATTCGGCTTCAAGCGTGCCTTCCTTCAGCGAAATGGTGATGACGTCGTCCGCTTTCAGTTCGGAGATCGCGATCTCGGTCTCTGTGCGCTTGCCGTCCGTCATCTCGGTCTTGTAGATCTTGGTGGCTTCGGACACCGTAATCACTTCGGTCTCATCGGTGAACATGTTCGCCATGTCCGGCCGCTGGCCGCCGCCCGGTCTGCCTTGTCCGGCATTCGAACCGGCCGAGCCGCCTTCCTGCCCGTTCGCGCCTTGCTGAGACGTAGAACCCCCGCCATTCGCCTGCGCGGACCCGCTCGATCCGTCGCTACCTGGCGCACCGCCGCTGGACCCGTTGCCGCCTTGCGCACCACCGCTCGATCCGTTGCCGCTCTGCGCACCGCCGTTCGCCCCGTTGCCGCCTTGCCGATTGCCTCTGGCGCCGCCTTGTCCGGGCTGAAACGAAGACTTGTAAATCGTGATCGTATTGCCGTTCACGCTCTTGATTTTGCCCAGCGTCCCCATCGCCTGCATGCCGGGTCCGCCGTTCGCACCAGCACCAGCGCCGGCCGCCCCGGCATGGTCGCCGGCAGCTGCCGGCGCGTTCGCGCCTGCCGCATCGCCGTTGTCGGCGGCTTTTGAACCGCAGCCCGCCAGCAGCACCGCCGCGGCCAGCGCCGCCCCCGCAACGATCGTCCATTTTTTGTTCAAGTCCCCTTCATCTCCTCCCATGTCCTTACAGCAAGGTACCACGGGCAAATGAATGGACTGTGAACAAAAGCTGAATTTGGTAAAAAGAGAACTATGCATTTAATTGCTTCGGATTGATTAATGGTGCATGCATAGTAGTAGCTATTCAGTAGTACGGCGGCGGAGGTCGTCGTCGGGTCCTAAGACAGCAGAGGACAACGATATGCCTTGACGAGTCAAAACGCAGTAGGGTGAGGCTTAAGCTTAAAACGGACAGTCATCCGCGAAAGTATCGGAGCGCAACCGTACTCGGAGAGCCGGAAAACGTTCCTCCAGGGATCAAGCAAGTTCCATTCACCTGCGCCCTCTCCGAATCCGCTACCTTCGGCCTCCTTGAGCAACCTATGCCACCTTCGACCCTCTTGGGCCACCTACGACCACCTTCAGCTTGTTTCAGTCCGTTTCGGCCCGCTTCAGCTCACGTCCGCGGCGAGTCTCCCGCCCGAAAACTGGCTGTTGTAAAGATCCGCATAGAATCCGTTTTGCGCGAGTAGCTCTTCGTGCGTCCCCTGCTCGATCACTGTGCCGCGGTTCATGACCAGGATCAGGTCGGCTTCACGAATCGTCGACAGCCGGTGCGCGATGACGAAGCTCGTTCGGCCTTCCATCAGACGATTCATCGCCTTCTGGATGTTCGCTTCGGTCCGCGTGTCGACGCTGCTCGTCGCCTCGTCGAGGATAAGGATCGCGGGATCCGCCAGAATCGCCCGCGCGATCGTCAGCAGCTGCTTCTGCCCTTGCGACAGGTTCGAGGCTTCCTCGTTCAGCACGGTATCGTAGCCCTCAGGCAGCGTGCGGATGAAGTGATCGGCAAAAGCAGCCTTCGCCGCCTCGACGACTTCTTCCTCCGTCGCCCCCGCCCGGCCGTACGCGATATTGTCGCGGATCGTGCCGCCGAACAGCCACGTGTCCTGCAGCACCATGCCGAACAGGCTGCGGAGATTGCCCCGCTTCAGGCTCGCGATGTCCGTGCCGTCCACCGTGATCGTCCCGCCATTTACTTCATAGAACCGCATCAGCAGGTTGACCAGCGTCGTCTTGCCCGCGCCTGTGGGACCGACGATCGCGACTGTCTGTCCGGCCTTGACGTCGATGTTCATATCCGTAATAAGCGGCGTGTCCTCCTTGTAGCTGAAGTCCACATGCTTGAACGAGACGTGACCCGCTACGCGGGATGCGTCGAGCTCTCTGTTTTCCTCAGGGACCTCCTCCGATTCGTCGAGCAGCTCGAATACCCGCTCCGCCGACGCGATCGTCGATTGAATGATGTTCGCGATATTCGCCGTCTGCGTGATCGGCATCGTGAACTGGCGCGCATATTGGATAAATGCCTGGATGTCGCCGATGTTGATCGCTTGGCGCGTGACCAGCACGCCGCCCACGACGCTGATCGCGACGTAGCCGATATTGCCGATGAAGCTCATGAGCGGCATCATGATGCCGGATACGAACTGCGCGCGCCAGCCCGCCTCATAAAGCCGGTCATTGATGGCGTCGAACCGTTCGACCGCTTTCGCCTCATGCCCGAAGGCTTTGACGACCTGGTGACCCGTGTACATTTCTTCGACGTGTCCGTTCAGCTCGCCGAGGTTTTTCTGCTGGCCGATGAAGTAGCCCTGCGACTTGCCCGCGATTGCCTTGATGACGAGGAAGCTGAGCGGCAGCGTAAGCAGTACGATGACGGTCAGCAATGGGCTGATCGTCAACATCATGACGATGACGCCGACGATCGTGACGACCGACGTGATGAGCTGCGTCAGGCTCTGCTGCAGCGTATTGCTGATGTTGTCCACGTCGTTGACGACGCGGCTTAAAATCTCGCCGTGCGCGCGCGAATCGAAAAACTTGAGCGGCAGCCGCGCCAGCTTTTCGTTGACGTCGTTGCGCAGCTTGTAGACGGTCCGCTGGGCGACGCCCGCCATCAAATATTGCTGGATGTAGCTGAACACGGCGCTTAGCACATACAGTCCGATCAGCCAAAAAATAATCATCTCGATGCCGTGCCAGTCGATCTTCGCACCCGGCACGCCTTTAGCCTTTTCCACGATGCCCGTAAACAGTTTCGTGGTCGCGTGTCCGAGTATCTTCGGGCTCAGTATGGAAAAGATCGTGCTCACGATAGACGCCGCGAACACCGTGATCAGCGTCATGCGAAACGGCTTCAGGTAGCCGACCAGCCTGCGGAACGTGCCTTTGAAGTCTTTGGCCTTCTGCACCGGCATGCCTGGCCTGCCGCCCGGATGCCCCCCGAACGGTCCGGGACCGCCCGCCGGACGCGGAGGCGCCCCTCTGCCCGCGCTCTGTTGCTGGCTCATGCGATCTCCTCCTCCGATAGCTGCGAAGACACGATTTCTTTATAGATCTCGCTGCGCTGCAGCAATTCCTTGTGCGTGCCGACGGCCGAGATCTCGCCCTCGTCGAGCACGATGATCTGGTCCGCGTCCATGACGGTGCTCACGCGCTGCGCGACGATGAGGACGGTCGCCTCCGTCGTCTCGCTGCGGAGCGCAGCGCGCAGCTTCGCGTCCGTCTTGAAGTCGAGCGCGGAGAAGCTGTCGTCGAAAATGTAAATCTCCGGACGCCTGACGAGCGCGCGCGCGATGGAGAGACGCTGCTTCTGACCGCCGGAGACGTTGGTACCGCCTTGCGCGATGTGCGCGCCGAAGCCGCCCTCCATGCCTGCAATGAAGTCCGCGGCCTGCGCCACCTCTGCCGCATGTCGGATCTCGTCTTCGGACGCGTCTTCCTTGCCGTAACGGATGTTGTCCGTGATCGAGCCGGTGAACAGCACCGCTTTTTGCGGAACGAGGCCGATCCGCGCCCGAAGCTCATCCTGACGCTGCTCCCGCACGTCGACGCCTCCGATCCGCACGCTTCCCGAATCGACGTCATAGAAGCGAGGGATCAGGTTCACTAGCGTAGACTTGCCGGAACCCGTGCCGCCGATGATAGCGGTCACCTCGCCCGGATTCGCCCGGAAGCTGACGCTCCTCAATGCAGGCTGTTCGGCGCCCGGATAACTGAACGTAACGCCGTCGAACTCGACGACTCCGCGCTCCGAAGATCTCGCTTGCCGCACAAGCGGCGCATCGTTCACGACCGGCGACATATCCAGCACCTCGTTGATGCGAACGGCCGAAGCCGAAGCGCGGGGCACCATGACGAACATCATGGACAGCATCAGCATGGAAAACATGATCTGCATCGCATATTGAAGGAAGGCCATCAGATCGCCGACCTCCATATGCCCGTGGCTGACCCGAAGTCCGCCGAACCAGATAATCGCGACGCTGGAAAAGTTCATGATCAGCATCATGAGCGGCCATAGAAGGGCCATAATCTGGTTGACTCGGACCGACGTCTCCGTCAGGTCGCGGTTCGCTTCCGCGAACCGCGCCTGCTCGTGACCGATGCGTCCGAACGAGCGGACGACGCGGATCCCCGTCAAACCTTCCCGCAGCACCAGGTTCAACTTGTCGAGCTTTTTCTGGATGACGCGGAACAGCGGTATCCCTTTGCGGGCGACCAGGACGATCGTCAGCACGAGCACAGGGACCGCCACGACAAGCACGAGCGACAGCCGGGCGTCTTTGGATACGGCCATAATGATCCCGCCGATGCTCATCATCGGTGCCATGACCATCATCCGAAGCATCATCATCAGCACTTGCTGGACCTGGTTGATATCGTTGGTCGTCCGGGTGATGAGCGACGCAGTGCCGACCTTGTCGAATTCCTGGAGCGAAAACTGCTCGACCCGCGAGAATACCTTCCCGCGGACAAGCCGCCCGAAGCCGGACGAGATGCGCGACGAATAGTAGCTCGCCAGAATCGAGACGCCGGTACCGACGAGCGCCACCGCGAGCATGAATGCGCCGATCCGCAAAATATAGCCGGTATCGCCTCCCCGCTTGACGATGCCGATGTCGACGATGTCGGCCATCAGGGTCGGCAGGTACAGCTCGGACAGCGATTGCAGCAGGATCAGCGCCATCACCAGGATGACGAGCGCCCGGTAAGGCGCTAGCAGTCTGAACAGCTTTAACATGGTTTCCATCAACTCCGATTTGCGATAAATGGCGTTCCGCGCAAAGATAACCTTACACTACCCTGCGATTATGAATTCAATATGAACCAAAGCAGGTTTGTCCGCAAGTCTGAAATGGAATAAAATGAAAGTGACGCATGTTCGACAATGGAGGAGGCAGACGGCTTTGCTTTTTATCGACAACGGCGGCGGCAACGATCCCGCCCTAAACCTGGCTTTGGAGGAGTACGCCCTCCGCAAGCTTTCCGGCGACGAGCCGATCCTGCTTTTTTATATTAACAGGCCGTCCATCATCATCGGCAAAAACCAGAACACCGCCGAGGAGGTCAACTCTGCCTATACGGAGGAGCGCGGCATCGACGTCGTGCGCAGGCTGTCCGGCGGCGGCGCGGTCTACCACGACCTCGGCAACCTGAACTTCAGCTTCATCACGAAGGACGACGGCAACTCGTTTCACAACTTCCGCAAGTTCACGGAACCGGTCGTCAAGGCGCTTCGCGACATGGGCGTCGAAGCGGAGCTGTCCGGGCGCAACGATATCCAGGTCGGCGAGCGGAAAATATCGGGCAACGCCATGTTCGCGACGGGCGGGCGGATGTTCTGCCACGGCACGCTGCTGTTCGACTCTCATATGGAAGACGTATCCGCGGCGCTGAAGCCGAATCCGCTCAAGTTCGAGTCGAAGGCCACCAAGTCTGTCCGCGCGCGCGTCGCCAACATTTCCGAATTCCTGTCCGAGCCGATGACCATCGAAGCCTTCCGAAGCCGCATCCTCGCCTCGATCTTCGGCGGCGCGACCGAGATTCCCGAGCTCAAGCTGACGGAGGCGGACTGGGAAGCGGTGCGCAAGCTCGCAGATGAGCGTTACCGGAGCTGGGACTGGAACTATGGGCTGTCGCCCGCGTTCAACGTCCAGCAGCGCAAGCGACTGTCGGCCGGCACATTCGACATCCGGCTGAACGTGAAGGAAGGCCGAATCGCCGATGCCGCGGTCTACGGCGACTTCTTTGGCCGCGGGGAGATCGCCGACATTACGGAGATGCTGCAAGGGCTGCGATACGACCGGGAATCGCTTGCCGCAGCGTTCGAGGGCGTCGATCTGACGTTCTACTTCGGAACCGTGACGCCCGACGAATGGCTCGATTTGCTGATCTGAGTTCTGCATTTTTTCAGACGCGCAATAACAAAGAGGCTGGAGGATCGTCTTCGCGACGACCGTCAGCCTCTTTCATATTGCACGCCCGGCCATAGCAGGTCCCAGCGCTTGGCTGCGATGCGTCTATCGAAGATCCCCATGAGATCGGGGTCCGCGGCAAATGCTGGCGTCGGCCTGACCCGCATGGCAAGCGCATCGTTCAAGCCATGGGGCGCGCCCAGCTTGGGGAGGCCGCCCTCATCCAGCGTCAACGCCAGTGCAGTCGCTGTCTCCGGGTAATTGGCGACGGCGTCCAGCGAGGAACGGTAAGACGTTCTGCCGTTTATGACGTGCATGCGCGCCTGATTTTTAACGGACCACGGCACCCCCGGCATCAGGCGGATCAATTGTGCCTCGTAGCGTTTCTCTATGGTCTCGTCCGTAAGGGCCGCGTCGAAGTAGATGACGTCGACGTCGGGAAGTGCCGTCCGCACCTGCTTCCCGCTCAGCAGGTCCCACAGTTTCCCGCGGACGAAGCCCGCCGCGATCCACCAGTCCGGCAGGTTCAGCGAGCCGGCGGCGCGGAGCGCGGCCATCATCTCTTCGTCCTGCCCCACATACGCCAGCAATGCCTGTTCGTCCATCATGTTCCCCCCGAATCAGATGCCCCCAAGCTTCAGCTTGTCCGCCGTCCGCTTGAGCAGCGGCGGCAGCGGCGCGCGGAATTCGCGCCCGTCCGGCAGTACGATTCGCCAGGCGTGGAGCAGCTGGTGGTTGATGCCGGCATAGATGCGACCGCCGTACTTGACGTCGCCCAGCAGCGGGTGGCCGATGCTCTGGAAGTGCGTTCGGATCTGGTGCGTACGGCCGCTGACCAGTTCGATCTCCACCAGGCTGTATCCGTCTCCCTGGGAGAGCGAGCGATATCGCGTCGTAGCGGAAAGCAGTTTCCCCTCGGTTTTACTCCCGGCCGCGGCGACCCGCGTGCGGTTGTGCTTCTCGTCGCGCACGAGCTCGTCCGTCAGCTCGCCTGTTCCCTCCAGCTTGCCTTCGACGATCGTCACATAGTACTTTTGCAGCTCGTGCTTCTGAATCCATTGGTTCAGCTGATGCAGCATGCCTGCCGTCTTGCCGACGAGGACGAGGCCGCTCGTGTTGCGATCGAGCCGGTTGGCCGTCGCAGGCATGAACATCGGGCTGTCGAGCTCGCCCTTGCGGTACAAGTAGGCGTGAACGCGATTGATCAGCGTATCCCGCTGATCGGTCTGGTCCGGGTGCGTCAGCATGCCTGCGGGCTTCAGAACGACGAGCAGCTGATCGTCCTCGAATACGACGTGAATGTCGGCGTTCACGCCGACGTACTTCGTCTTCTGCTGACCGATCGAAGCTTCGCTATACTGCGCTTCCTCCATATAAATGGACAGTTCGTCGCCCGCCGCCATCTCGTAATCCTGCTTCTTGCGCTTGCCGTTGACTCTCACTTTGCCCGAATCGATCATTTTGTAGATCTGTCCGAGGGGCAGGTTCGGCAGCAAATTCCGGAGATAGCGGTGCAGCCGCTTCCCGCTCTCCGAGGGGGTGACTTTGCGGTTGATCATCGTGTTCGTACGCTCCCAGCTTCATGTCGATTGTGCTAAACTTCGTCATTGCCGATTATACCCGATTTTCGGAAGCGGTGCTGAAGCGGATGGGCGCTACAAAAAAAACCGCTTGTCTCCCGAAGGAAACAAACGGTTCTGCTCGACGCCGTATACGGAGGACGATTGATAAAAACCCGGCGACCCGGCTGCCTTAACGCTTGGACGGGTCGTAAGCCTCCCCTGCCGCGGCCGGCCCTCTGACCGACTTGCCGACAGCGCCGGCCAGTACGATGAGGGTGAGGATGTACGGCAGCATGTACAGGAACTCGGTCGGGATCGACTGTGAAAATTCGAACCGGGTCAGGAAGTTGCGCAGCGCCTGCGCCATCCCGAAGAAGAAGGCGGCGCCGAACACGCCGTACGGATTCCACCGGCCGAAAATAAGCGCGGCGATCGCGATGAAGCCCTGGCCCGAGATCGTGCTGTGCGAGAAGTTGCTCGTCGTCGTCAGCGTGATCGTCGCGCCGCCGAGACCGGCCAGCGCGCCGCTAATGAGCACGCCGATATAACGGTACTTCGTGACGTTGATGCCGACCGTGTCCGCGGCGCCCGGATGCTCGCCGACGGAGCGCAGCCGAAGGCCGAACGGCGTCTTGAACAGCAAGTAGGAGCTCAGCGGCACGAGGATATAGGCAATGTACGTCGTCGGATAGCTGTTGAAGAACGCTCTGCCGAGGAACGGAATGTCGGACAGCAGCGGGATCGGCCACTTGGCGAATACGTTCTTGAGTTGAGCCGTGTCGCCGGCGCCCTCGAAGATGATCTTCACCAGATACAGCGTGACCGCCACGGCCAAAATGTTGATGACGACGCCGACGATCGTCTGGTCTGCCTTTAGCGATACGGTGGCGTATGCGTGAAGCAGCGCGAATACGAAGCCGCACACAATACCGGCGACCAAGCCCACCCAAGGGGAGCTTGTCGTGGCCCCGCCGTCCGTCTCCATGTAGTAGCTAGCGATGGCGGCGCCGAACGCGCCGGCCGTCATCATACCCTCGAGCCCGATGTTGAATACGCCCGAGCGTTCGCTGAATACGCCGCCGAGCGCGGCGAAGATCAGCGCGACGGAGAATACAAGCGTGGAACTGATCAGATCAGCCAACGTTCCCATTCATGTCAGCCCCTTTCCGCTCGCGGGATTTGCGCTTTTTGAAAAACGGCTGAATCACGGTGCGGATCAGGCCGTGGGACGCGACGAAGAAAATGATGCTGCCGATGACGATCCGTACGATCTCCGTGGGCACGTCGGCCTCGAAGTTCATGCCGGACGAGCCGTAGGTAAGCCCGCCGAACAGAATGGCCCCGAGCAGGATGCCGAGCGGATGGTTGCCGCCGAGCAGCGCGACGGCGATGCCGTCGAACCCGTAGCCTGCCGAAGCGGCCTGCACGACTTGGTAATGGAATACGCCAAGTACCGAGAATACGCCGCCCAGTCCGGCGAACGCGCCGGAGATCATCATCGTCTTGATGAAGCTCGCCTTGATGTTAATGCCGGCAGCCTTGGCCGCATCGGCATTGTGTCCGACGGCGCGAAGCTCGTACCCTTGCTTCGTGCGCCACAGCAGCACGTAGAAAATGACCACGCACAGCAGGCCGACCCAGATGCCCCAGTCCATCCGGGCGCCCTTCATAAAGTCGCTGAGCCAGCCGATGGACAGCGAAGCCGTATCGTCGATGTTCGGCGTCTTCTGCTCGCCCTTCTTGACGAGAAAGTCGCGCAGCACATAGTTGGAAAGATAAAGCGCGATCCAGTTGAGCATGATCGCCGAGATGACCTCGTTGACGCCGCGGTAAGCTTTGAGCCAGCCGACCAGCGCACCCCACAGCGCGCCGCAGAGCGTGCCGACGATGAGCGCGAGCGGCGCGTGGATGAACGCGGGCAGATGCACCTTCAGCCCGACGATCGTGGCGGCCGTCATGCCGATGATGTATTGGCCGTCGGCGCCGATGTTGAAGATACCGGCGCGGAATGCGAAGCCGACCGCGAGGCCGGTGAACAGAATCGGCGTGATGGCGACGATCGTCTCGCCGAAGTCGTACCGGGTGCCGAACACCGTCTTCCACAACGCCCCGTACGCGGTGAACGGATCGTAGCCTCCGATCCACATGATGATCCCGCCGCACAACAGGCCGAGCAGGATGGCGATGAAGGGAATATAAGTGGACGGCTTGTTGAAAATATCAGCTGCTTTGTTCATGCCGACGCTCCTTTTCCAGCCTGCATTTTACCCGCCATCATGAGGCCGACCTCGTCGTCTTGCGCTTTTTCGGGGTCGACTTCGCCCATGATGCGGCCGTCGAAGATGACCTGAATGCGGTCGGACAGACGGTGAAGCTCGTCGAGCTCGTAGGAGATCAGCAGGATCGCTTTGCCCTCGGCTCTCGCCTGCAGGAGGCGGTCGTGGACGAACGAGATCGCTCCGATATCGAGCCCCCGCGTCGGCTGCACGGCGATGAGCAGCTGCGGATCACGCTCCATCTCCCGCGCGATGATCGCCTTCTGCTGGTTGCCGCCGGAGAGCGAGCGGGTCTTGTTATGAATATCCGGCGTCCGCACGTCGTACGCTTCGATCAGTTTCGTTGCGTGCCGGTCGATTTCGGATTTGTTCAGGAAGCCGCCCTTGAAAAACCGGTCTTGTTCGGGGGATCCCAGGATTAAGTTCTCGCTGACGCTGAAATCGAGCACGAGGCCGTGCTTCTGACGATCTTCGGGAATGTTGGACAATCCCGCCTTGATGCGATCTTTGACCGATGCATGGGTAATCTCTTTGCCGTTCAGCCTGATGGTGCCGCCGCTGACGGGCCTCATGCCGGTGAGCGCTTCCACCAGCTCATGCTGTCCATTGCCGTCGACGCCCGCGATGCCGACGATCTCGCCCGCGCGGATGTTGAAGGTCACGTCGTCCACGACCGGCTTGCCTTTGTCCGTGCCCGCTACCGTCACGCCGGACAGCTCGAGCACGACTTCGCCCGGCTTCGCAGCCGCCTTCGGCTTGTCGAGCGATACGCGCCTGCCGACCATTTTCTCGGCGAGCTCGCTCTCGTTCGTCTCCGCGGTGTTGACCGTGCCTACGACCTTGCCGCGGCGGATGATCGTCACGCGATCGGACACTTCCATGATTTCTTTGAGCTTGTGCGTAATCAGGATGATGGACTTGCCTTCGCCCGACAGCCGCTTCAATATCTGCATCAGCTCGTGAATTTCCTGTACGGTGAGTACGGCGGTCGGTTCGTCGAAGATCAGAATCTCGGCGCCGCGGTACAGCGTTTTCAGAATCTCCACGCGCTGCTGCATGCCGACCGTGATCTCCTCGACCTTAACCGTCGGATCGACCATCAGCCCGTAGCGCTCGGACAGCTCCTTGACCTTGGCGTTCGCCTGCCGATAATTGATGGACAGTCCCTTCGAGGGCTCGATGCCGAGCACAATATTCTCCGCGACCGTGAACGGCTGGACCAGCTTGAAGTGCTGATGCACCATCCCGATCCCGAGTTCGATCGCCTTGCCCGGTCCGTCGATCACCTGCGGCTTGCCGTCGACGAGGATCTCGCCTTCGTCGGGCTGGTACAGCCCGAATAGAATGCTCATCAGCGTCGATTTGCCGGCGCCGTTCTCCCCGAGCAGCGCATGGATCTCGCCTTTGCGCAGCTCCAGGCTGATGGCGTCGTTCGCGACGATGCCGGGAAAACGCTTCGTGATGCCTCTAAGCTCGACCACCGGTACCGCATGCTCCATCTGATATCAGCTCCTGTCCCCATTTCAAAGCGTTAAAACGGAAGAAAGGACAAGGCTCGCTTAAAGCGGCCTTGCCCTTGCGGAGATTCCGTGCAGCGCGGAAGATTATTCCGTCGGAACCTTGATATCTCCGCTGATGATCTTGTTCTTGTACTCTTCGACCTTGTCCAGAATCTCCTTGGACACGTTCGGGTTGTCGTTCGGCAGGCCAACGCCGCCTTCGGCGAGACCGAGCTCGACCTTCTGGCCGCCCTTGAAGTTGCCGGCAAGCAGCTCGTTGGAGACGCGGTATACGGCTTCGTCGACCTTCTTCACCATCGAGGTCAGCGTCACGTCGTTGCCGAATTCGATCGATTGGTCTTTGTCGACGCCGATGACCCATACTTTTTTACCGGCTTTGAAACGATCCTTCGCTTCGTTGAAGACGCCGTTGCCCGTGCCGCCTGCGGCATGGAAGATGATGTCGGCGCCGCCGTCGTACATCGTAGCGGCAGCCAGCTTGCCTTGGTCCGGCTTGCTGAAGTCGCCGACATAGTTGACTTCTACCTTCGCATTCGGGTTGACTGCGGCTACGCCGGCCTTGAAGCCCGCTTCGAACTTCTTGATGACCGGCAGCTCCATGCCGCCGACGAAGCCGATCTTGTTCGTCTTCGTCGTCAGGCCTGCGACGACGCCGACGAGGAAGGAGCCTTCGTTTTCTTTGAACAGAACGGATTCGACGTTAGGCAGATCTTTGGTCGGCGTCGTATCGATCAGCGCGAGCTTCGCATCCGGGTTCTCGGAAGCTACGGTCGTAGCCGCGTCCGCGAACAGGAAGCCGATGCCCCAGGTCAGGTCGTAGCCGCCCTTGACGAACTTCGTCAGAAGCGGGATGTAGTCGCTGTCCTTCTTGCTCTCTTGGTACTTCGTCTCCGCGCCCGTGTCGGTCGCGATCTTCTGCAGCGCTTCCCAGGCTTGCTGGTTGAACGACTTGTCGTTAACGCCGCCAAGGTCGGTAACCATGCCGATCTTCTTGCCCTTGCCGTCGGCAGGAGCTGCGGATTCGCTAGCCGGCGCCGACGCAGAAGGCGAGGTCGATGGCGAAGCGGACTCGCTGGCGGGTGCGCTAGGGCTTGCGGACGCGGATGCGCTGGCGCTCGGCGATGCCGCGCCTTCGTTGTTGTTTTTCTTGCCGCAGCCGGACAGTACCAGCAGAATCGCCATCATGGCGACCAGCATCAGGCTTAAAGGCTTCATCGTGCTTTTCTTCATGCTTGATTCTCTCCCCGTCTCTTGTACTTGTATTTGCATCGACGGTGCGAAGCCTTGTCCAAGACGGCCGAAGAGCCGGCGGAGCGGCGTCGCGAACCGCGGTAGCCAGAGTTACGCTTGCTTGAGCAGCTCGGTCATGTACGAGAAGAAACCGTCGCGATCGACGTCGTAAATAAGGTTAACCGGCCTGCCGCTCTCCGACAGTTCCGTGCGCCCTTGCGCGACGCCGTCGGTGCGGACGATGCTGCCCACCGTCTTGACCTTGACGAGATCGGGCTTGCCTACGTATGCGGCCGTCAGAACGTCCCATAAATAGTAGGTCGAGTTCGTCGCGTGGAAAATAAGCGGCGGCACGAGCGCATAGCATTGGCCGACGAAATCGATGGCTTCATGCTTCCTGAGCTTCGCCCAGGCATCCCTCGCCTCGAGCGTGAGCGGCACCTGGTTCGTGCTCTCCAGCGCGACCATATCGATCCGAAGTCCGCTGGCCCAAACGCGGGCGGTACCTTCCGGATCCCAGAATGCGTTCCATTCGGCCGTCCCGTCATGCTCCGGCTCTTCGACGTTGCCCTTTGGCAGGAACGTCCCTCCCATCCAGACGACCCGGTCGATCCGATCCTCGATGTCCGGCGCTTCGTCGAGCGCGCGCGCCAGGTCGGTGAGCGGTCCGGTGAAGACGAGCGTCGTCTTGCCTTCGCCTGCGCGAACGCGGTCGATCAAGTGCAGATGCGCAGGCTTGTCCGAGATCGGCGTGCGGACGGATTCAGCTTCGTTCAAGATGGGGAACGCGTCGACGTAATAAGACATGATGCGCCATGCCGACGGAAACGGATTTTTGCCTCGCGAATCGGAACGCGATACGTCCAGACCTTCGCGGGGTGCGCCGCCGAACCGGTCGATGATCTTGCGGCTGGCTTGCGTAGACGGCTCCAGATAGCCGTCGGCGCCGATGACCGATACGCCGGTGAGATCGACGTCGGGCATGCGGAGCAGCAGAAGCAGCGCGACAAAATCGTCGCCGCCGCCGTCGTGATTCATGTAGACTCTCAAATGTACGCCCATCCTTTGTGAACCTTTTTGCATGCCGCGTTGAACGAATGTCCTGTTATCTTTTATAACTCATAAATCACACAAATGCCAGTCCCAATTCCATTTTGATCCTACCCGTAACGGGCCATCGCGAATCCTAATTAGATGGAAGCGTTTCAGAACGCGCCCTCTAATAAATCGCATCTTTTCCGCCCGGATATCAATGTTAACTTAAATGACAACAAGGCATCGATACCGGCATTTTCAACTTCAATCAACCGTTTAAGTCGTGCTACAATGCTATAATAACACAAGCAAAGGACGGTGGGCAGATGAATTGGATTGTCTCCATTGCGGAACAAAAAATACGCGACGCCGAAAAATCGGGCCAATTCGACAACTTGGCAGGCAAAGGTTCGCCGCTGCCCGCCGACGATCTGGCTGGGGTTCCGGAAGAGCTTCGGCTCTCTTACAAGCTGCTCAAAAACGCGGGCGCGCTGCCCGAGGAGCTTCAAATCCGCAAAGATCTAGTGAGCTTGTCCGACCTTCTTGCCGCATGCCGGGAGCCGGAGGCGTCCGAGAAGCTGAAAAAGGAACTGAACGAGAAGCGGCTTCGCTATCGTCTCATGATGAACGAACGGGGCTGGGCGCATTCGGACGCTTATGAACAATACGCCGACGCCGTAAGCGCCAAGTTGACGCAAGATTAATCCGATTAAAGCCCGTGCGGGGCAACGCTAGGAGGTACACCGATGGATAATTGGCTTGAAGCGCTCCCCAAGGCGGACCTGCATCTTCATCTCGACGGCTGCGTGAAGCCCGCTACGCTGCTAGCGCTCGCGGAGGCGCGCAACTACCCGCTGCCGGCAGGCCGGCCGGAAGATCTGTTGCCGTATATGCAAGTCGAAGACGACTGCGACAGCCTGAAGACGTATCTGGACAAATTCAGCTTCGTCCTCCCGCTGCTTCAGGACGCCGAAGCCTTGATCCGCATCGCCGAGGAAGCGGTCGAGCAGGCTGCTGCGAGCAATTGCCTCTATATTGAAGCGCGGTTCGCGCCGGCGCTTCATACGAACGGCGACCTGACCGTAGACGGCGCGATCGAAGCCGCGATCGAAGGACTCCGTCGCGGCGAAGCCGCCTTCGGCGTCGTCGCCCGGCTGATCGTCATTTGCATGCGCCATCATGACGAAGCGACGAATCTGTCCGTCATCCGTGCGGCCGTCGCCCGACATGGCCGGGGCGTCGTCGCGGTGGATCTTGCCGGCGACGAGGCCTCTCATCCCGCCGAACGGTTCCGCGGAACGTTCGCCGTCGCCCGCGAAGCCGGCATCCCGATCACGATCCACGCCGGGGAAGCGGCTGGCCCCTTCAATGTGCGCGAAGCGATCGCAAGCTTAGGCGCAATCCGCATCGGACACGGCGTTCGCCTGCGGGAGGATCCGGAGCTGCTAGCGCTGGTGCGCGAGCGGCAAATCCCGCTTGAGTTGTGCCCGACGAGCAACATCCAGACGAAAGCGATCTCGGCGTGGGACGATTACCCGATCCGCAGCTATTACGATGCGGGCTTGTATTTGACCGTCAATACGGACAATCCGACCGTATCGGGGACGAATATGACGCGCGAATGCGAAGCGCTCGCGACGCGTTTCGGTTTTTCGCGAAGCGAACTCGCAGGGTTAATGCGAGGCGCGCTGCAGGCCGCCTTCGCCGAGCCGCCCGTCAAGGAGGCGCTGCTGCGCCGGTTCGACGAACAAGTCGGGCGACTGCTGACGGACGAGACTCGCGAGGATTGAATGTCAAATAAGCCGCCCGCTCCCCTAAAAAGGACTGCATTCCGCCAAATCGGCGAATATGCAGTCCTTTATTGCAACGACCGAGCCGGCATTTACTTCACTCTCAAATAACTCGGCTTTAAATTCGCGTCAGATAAGCTTCCAGCTCAGCGCGGATCTCGCCCGGCGTATCCAGCTCTAACAGCCGCTCCGCAAGCCGCACGCAATCCTCACGGTCCAAGGAGGCGACAGCCGCTTTTACCTTCGGGATCGAAGCCGGCGACATGCTCCATTCATGCAGTCCAAGACCGACAAGCAGCGGGGCTGCTAGCGGGTCTCCAGCCATGCTGCCGCACATGCCGGTCCACTTACCGCTCTTGTTCGAGGCGTCGATCACCTGCTTGATCAGCCGAATGACGGAAGGATGGAAATAATCGTAAAGCTCCGCTACCTTTTCGTTCATGCGATCTACGGCGACCGTATACTGAACGAGGTCGTTCGTGCCGATGCTGAAGAAGTCTACTTCCTTGGCAAATCGGTCGGCAAGTAGCGCAGCGGATGGAATCTCGATCATGATTCCGACCTCGATCCCCTCCCCGATTTTCGCGCCTTCTTCGGCCAGTTGCGTTCTGGCTTCCTCATACAGCGCCTTGGCGGCGCGCCATTCCTCGAGTCCGGATATCATGGGGAACATGATCTTTACCGGACCGTGCGCACCAGCCCGTATAATCGCGCGCAGCTGCGTCAGGAACAGCTCTTTACGGTCAAGGCAGAGGCGAATCGCGCGATATCCGAGGAACGGGTTCATCTCCTCCGGCAGATCCAGGTACGGCAGTTCCTTGTCGCCGCCGATATCGAGCGTACGAATGACGACAGGACGTCCCTGCATCGACTCGACCGCCTGCCTGTACGCTTCGTACTGCACGTCCTCGGAGGGCATTTTAGAGACGCTCATAAACAAGAACTCCGTCCGGTACAAGCCGACAGCTTCGGCGCCCCTCTCCGCCAGCCCCTCCGCCTCCTCCGGCGTGCCGATGTTGGCCGCGATCTCGACGCGGAAGCCGTCCTTCGTGGTTGCGGGCTTGTCCCCGAACGCCTTCAGGCGCTCACTCTCCTGCAGCTCCGACTGTCGCTTGCTTTCGTAGCTTCGCAACGTCTCTTCGTCCGGCTCAACGATGCATTCCCCGCTTGAGCCGTCTATCGCCAGCTTCATCCCATGCCGGATCTGATCGATGCCGCCCCCGGCGCCGAGCACTGCGGCTATGCCGAGCGATTGCGCCAGGATGGCCGTATGCGATGTCTTCCCTCCGACCCGCGTCACGAAGCCAAGTACATACCGCTTGTCGAGCTGGACGGTGTCCGACGGCGTCAGATCATCCGCGACGATAATGACCTCTTCCCGAATATCGGCCAGACTCGCGCCTTGATCGCCGACGAGGCAGGCCATCAGACGGCGCCCTACGTCCCGGACGTCCGCCGCCCGCTCGCGCATATAGTCGCTTGCCATGCTCTCGAATATAGCCGCCACTTGGCCGACCGTCCGAAGCACGGCGGTCTCGGCAGACCAGCCTTCTGTACGGACGAGCGCCTGCATCGGCGGATAAAAAGCCGGATCGTTCAAAAAGCTGGCCTGTCCCTTCAAGATCGTCGCTTTCTCTTCGCCGACCGTCGTCTTGGCGCGCTCGATCAATTCGCCGAGCTCCGCGATGCAGGCCGCTTTGGCCTGCTCCAGCCGTTCGAGCTCCCGTTCGGGGCTGTCCGCTCTGCTTTCTTGGATGTCCTCGAGTTTGAGCGGTCGATAAACGAATGCATGGCCGATGCGGATTCCCTCCGAGACGCCAAGCCCTTTAAACCGTCTCTCCGTTTCCTGAGCCTTCATGGCCGTCACTCCTTTCCTGGTCGTGCGGCCTTAAGCCTCTCCGAAGCCGCTCTCCACAAGCTGCGAGATTGCGTCGACCGCTTCCTGTTCGTCCGATCCTTCGGCTTCGATATGAACGACAGCGCCTTTGGCGAGTCCAAGCGTCATCAAATTGAGGATGCTCTTCGCATTCGCCTCGTTCGTCGTGCCTTCCGGCTTGATCAGAATCGTCGATTCGTAGGCGGAAGCCTTTTCGGATACAAGCTGAGCCGGGCGGATATGGAAGCCAGCCTCGTTGACGATCGTTACGGTTCTTGTTTGCATATTCGGTTCCTCCCTCCGGTTAGATCGTAGCTAGCAAGCTGGTCAACGCTTCGGAATCTGACACGGCCATCAGTTTGTCGCGGAATTCGGAGTCGATCAGCTTGCGAGAAAGAGCAATTAGAATTTGCAGATGCTCGTTGCCGGCCGCCGATTCCGGCACAGCGATCATGAAGACGGCTTTGACCGGCTCACCGTCGAGAGAGTCCCAGTCGACGGGCGAAGCCAGCTTGGCAAAAGCAAGCCCAGGCCGCGTGACGCCGGCAGATTTGCCGTGCGGGATCGCGACGCCGAAGCCAATGCCGGTCGAGCCGGTCGTCTCGCGGGTCAGGACTGCGTTCTTGTACAGTTCTTTGTCCGTCACTGAGCCGGCGGCCGCAAGACCGTCGATCAGCGAGGAGATGACCCCGACTTTGTCGTTGCCGGAGAGCGGAATCAGAATCGATTGCGGTTGAAGCAGTTCTAAGATATTCATCGTCGTATCCTCCTGGATTCTAGTCGTTAGGCGCGGCAGGAGGACGAATCCCCCCTGCCGGAAGCGTAATCCTTCTATATTCAGAGCTGTGCAACAGGCTTCTTGAGAACGCTCAGCATAAGTGCGGTGACAACCATGCCGATTGCGATGGCGAGAGCGTACAAGCCGACGTGTCCGACGGCATGCGGAATCGGGAGCACGAAGATCCCTCCGTGCGGCGCTTGCAGCGTTGCGCCGAATGCCATGGACAGCGAGCCGGTCACAGCCGAGCCGACGATTATGGACGGGATGACGCGGAACGGATCGCCGGCCGCGAACGGAATGGCCCCTTCCGTAATAAAGGAGATACCGAGTACGGATGCCGCTTTGCCGGCGTCCCGCTCCTCCTTGGTGAACTTCTTCTTTGCGATCAGCGTAGCCAACCACAGGCCGAGCGGCGGCGTCATACCGGCCGCCATGACAGCTGCCATGGGGCCGTACACATGGTTACCGAGCAGGCCCACGGCAAACGTATACGCCGCTTTATTGACAGGACCGCCCATGTCGAATGCCATCATCGCGCCGAGCAGCAGGCCGAGCAGGATCGCGTTTGTCGTGCCGAGACCGGTCAGCCAGTCGGTCAACGCGGTCATGAGATGGCTGACCGGTTTGCCGATCACATAGATCATCATCAGGCCGGTAATGCCCGACGCGACAAGCGGAATCAGCAAAATTGGCTTCAGCCCTTCCAGGTTGCGCGGCAGTTTGATGTACTTTTTGAGCGCCAGCGCAACGTAGCCGGCCAGGAAGCCCGACAGAATGCCGCCGAGAAAGCCTGCTCCAGTGCTCGAGGCGAGCATGCCGCCGATCAATCCGGGCGCCAGTCCCGGTTTCTCCGCAATGGAGAATGCGATGAAGCCGGACAGGATCGGCACCATCAGGGCAAACGCCGCGCCGCTGCCGATATTCATGAGCGCTGCCGCGAGCGTTCCTTTTTGTTCAAACGCATGGATACCGAATACGAAAGAGAGCGCAATCAGCAAGCCGCCGGCAACGACGAGAGGAAGCATGTTAGAGACGCCGGTCATGAGGTGCTTGTAAGGGCCCGAGCGCGTCGCGCTCCTTTGCTTCTTCAGCTCCTCAACCTGTTTGCCCAGATCCGCGGAGGGAGCCGGCTGCATGTTCAGCGCTTCTTCCAGCAGTCCGGCCGGATTTTTGATCGCCTGCGCAACCGGAACCCTGACGACAGGCTTCCCTGCGAAGCGCGACTCCAATACATCGGTATCCGCAGCTACGATAATCGCATGCGCTTCCGCGATTTCCTGTTCCGTCAGCTCGTTTTCGACGCCGACGGCGCCGCGGGTTTCCACTTTAATCGAAATGTCCTTTTCCTTTGCCGCTTTGGCCAGCGATTCGGCCGCCATATAGGTATGCGCGACACCCGTCGGGCAGGCGGTCACGGCGAGCAATTTTTTCATGTTTGGTCACTCCCCTTGGTGATCGTAGCTCTTCCGTCGTTCAGTTGCACCAAATGCAACGATTGGCGGACTTCCTCAAGCGTGCATACCTGCGTGCCGGATTTCGATGCCGTTACCGTGCCAGCCGCGGAGGTCCATCTCGCGACCTCTTCCGGCGTATGTCCCTGCAGCAGTCCGTAGACAAGCGCCGCAACCATCGAGTCGCCCGCGCCAACGGTGCTGACCGGCGTGATCGGGAACGGCTTGGCGCCGATCGCGGTATCTCTGCCCACCAGCAGCGATCCTTCCGCTCCCATGGACACGAGCACGTACTCGATACCGCGGTCCGTCAACGTTCTTGCAGCCTGAACGATGCTGTCTCTATCTCTCAGGGTCCGATTCAGAAGCGCTTCCAACTCGTGTATGTTGGGCTTGATTGCATACGGCGCGGCATCGATGCCGCGAGCGAACGCCTCGCCATCGGCATCCAGCACCGTATGGACTCCCGCCGCTTTCGCGGCTTCGACCAGCGTCCGGTAATAGTCGGGGGGCGTGCCGGGCGGCATGCTGCCGGCCAGAACGACAGCCGACGCGCCGACCAACTCTTCTTTGTAGACGGCGAGAAACGAATCAAGTACGTCTTCGTTCACCCGGAAGCCGGGTTCGTTTAACTCCGTCGTCAACTTGGTCGATTCATCGACGATCTTGAGGTTGGTTCGCGTCTCGCCTTCCGTCCGCTCGAACCGCGCCGGGATGCCCAGCTGCCTCAGTCGCTCGCTGACGATCTCGCCTTGATAGCCGGCAGCGAGACCGATCGCCCGCGTATCTATCGCGAATTGCCGAAGTACCTTCGCCACGTTGATGCCCTTGCCGCCCGGGTCGGTTCGCATGTCCCGGATACGGTTCAAGCCGCCGTATTCGAAGGCTTCAAGCGTAACGGTCTTGTCTAGCGCCGGGTTCAGCGTCACCGTGACGACGGGACCGTTCGTCTTCATGCTCGTCCCTCCCCTTCGTCGGCTACAATAACCTCGACGCCTATTTTTTCAATTTCCTCTATAACGCTGCGAGACAGGCGGGAATCCGTCACAAGGGTCGAGACATCCGCCAGTTCGCCGAAGCGAGCGAACGTAATATTGCCGTATTTGCTATGATCCGCGAGCAGGACGGTGCGGTGCGCAGAATCGATCATCCGTCGCTTCGTCGCCGCTTCGATCAGATTCGGCGTAGTCAGCCCCGCCTGAATATCGAAGCCATTCGTGGCCAGAAACAGCTTGTCCACCCGGATCGACGCGATCGCCTGTTCCGCGAACGGTCCCACCATCGCCTTCGTCTCCGGTCGAAGCGTGCCGCCCGTCAACAGGAGCTCGATCTGCCGCTCCTCGCCCAGCACCTCGGCTACGATCGCCGAGTTCGTGACGACCGTCAGCCGGGAAAATCCCTTGAGCAGGGTCGCTAGATGATATGTCGTCGTGCCGGAATCGAGAAATATTGTATCGCCTTCCGCAATCATCGCTAGTGCTTTAACTGCAATAGCGGACTTCTGGGATCGGAGCCGATCCTCCTTCTCAACGAAGGTCGGCTCTGCTTCGCCGCCGGATTGGACTGCGATCGCGCCGCCATGCGTACGGCGCAGCAGCTTCTGATCCTCAAGCTCCCTCAGGTCCCGCCGCACCGTCGATTCCGACACTTCGAAGCGGTTTGCCAGCTCCTGCACGGAAGCTCTTCCCTGACGGCTGACGAATTCGGCGATGGCCTGCTTGCGTTCCTCCTCGTATAGCATTGGAGTTCCTCACCCGCCGTTCTTTATCTAATTTCACTTTGTTTCTCCAGCTTGATCGCTTCTGGATGTTTATGATTATATATGATCGTTTTGTGCGTGTAAAGCGCTTTCCAACAAAATTTATTAGCAAATATGATCATACAATTTCACAAATGAGCATCAACGATTATATTCGCGCAAAACTGATGCCGGCTGCCCTATTGTGCCCGTCATTTTTCCTATAGCGTGTTCATTTTCCCCTTACACAGAAAAGAGCGACTCCCGTAAGATGATTGGTCACGGGTCAATACCCATTCGCCATCTTAAGGATGTCGCTCTATTTGAAGTTTAAAACTCAATATAAATAACTCCATTTGCATAATGCGTTGGCACATGATCGATAATGACCGGTTCACCGTTTTAATATGCTCGTTTATAGCCGCTTCTTCTTCTACTGCGGGAAAAGTAGCGGCTCACGGTCGTCGGCATCGCCCTTAGTCGGCTGTTATACAACGACTTGTTACTTAGCTGCAGTTAAAGCTCAATTTTCGAATCGTATTCGTTGAGCGAGCCTGATTCGTCTAGAACCGCAAAGGACAGCGGCTTCAAGCGAACGGGATGCCTGCTGCCCGCCATTTCGACGACGCCTTGATTCTCGGTTTCCAATAGGTTAAATAGAATAACCTTCCCGTTATTCTTCAGCCATACCAGCCCGATATGACTTCCCTCAACGATATGCGGGAACGCCCGCGCCTCTTCGCCGATTTGCGCTTGAAGCAGCGATACTTCCGCAGCGTCAGGCTTTGACGTCGCTTCATGATCCCAGAAGACAAGATTGGAAGCCGTGCCCTTTAACGCCTCGATAACCGCTTTATTTTTCAACGCGGCCATTTGGTCGAAAATAACCTCTTTATAGCGAGGCAGCTTCGCTTGCCATTCCGGCGTCAGTTCATAATTGCCAAAGAACAGGAGCAGCTCCCCGTCATCGTCGCGCTGGTCCGCACGCAAAGGCTTGACCGGCAAGCCCGCCAACACCGGCAAGCTGGTCGGGATAATAGGCTCTGCATAAGCGCCGTGCGTCCCGTAAGCGAGGTGAACCGGATAGCTTCTTTCCCCGTCTGCGCAGTCTTTGTCAAGCGCCCGCAAGACCGGAAGCGCATCCGCAATCGCTTCCCAATAGTTGTCGTCCATCGCCCATGTGCCGCTCATGAAGAGGATATTTTCTAGCCCGGCTGCAATCGCCAGCTTCGCTTTATATACCAGATTATGCGCTTTTAAAGACCGGGGCGGAAAAATCGTCGTTTCGCTATAAGCAAAAGACTTGTCGATAAAGTTCAGGTGGTACGCGATGCCGAGTATTTCTTCGCCTTTTGAATGCGGATTGGCGAATTTATGGTCGTTGAATTGATGCTCCCCAACTCGGAACAGCGTATTCGGGATTTGTTCCCGAATGGCAGGGATATCGATTCCGTGCCGCTCGTCGCCAAAATGCATGACCATGATTCCGGGCTGCACGCCCTCAATATCCGTCGCCTTCATAACAGCCGTAACTTTGTCGCATTGAAAGGCAACCCAATCCTTCATTAAGGCCTTGTCCTGTCTCTCCGTCATTTGCGCACTCAAGGTTTCCCTTGTCTCTTGACGGCGGTAAATCTCGTTGAATTCCGCCACGCATGCATCGCAATAGCAGCCCTCGATATTTTCATTTAAGTTGCCGATGCGGAGATCGTCATCGAGAAACACTTCGTTGAAGCCTGCATCGCGGAGCAGCTTGGCCGCTTTTCCGTTGTCCTCGATCAGACAAGCGTCGATCGCCCCGCAGAAATAAGCGGTTCCCCCTCTTTTATCGATCCGATAGTGCCAATGCTCGGGGATTTTCAGCTTCGAATCGGGGTCGTCCGGGTTAAGCGAATTGCCCGGGTGGCCGACCGGGATCGTCAGCGCGCCGACTTCAAGCCCGTTTTGCTCCGCATAAGCCTTTGCCTGCTTAAGCTCTTCGAGATCGACCATGTCGCCGGAGAAAAAGCCGGCAATCCAAATTTTTTCGATCCCCGCTTTCTTCATATTTGCAACCAACGCATCCCTTGTAGACAAATCCAGCAGCGGTTCATGGGCCATACTATAATGCATTTTCACCGTCGATTTCCCCTTATCGCTTTCAAGTTTGCGTTGCTAACAACCGATCAAACAGTCCCCAATTCGAGCGCAATCCTGTCCGGATCGTTCGCCATATTGCCATTCATTTCTATTATGAATGACTCCCCGTACAATTACAGCTGCCTAAAATTATCGTATACTCCGACAAAAACAACTTTTTATTCAGCTGCCATGTCTGCGAGACAGGATATCGTACGAAAAAGGCGGCTCCCGATTCGGGGCCGCCCTTAATATCTGCTTTTTTGGTTAGATGCTTTGGGTAGATCCGCGCGTCACCGCCGCCGCGGTCAATCGTCCGACCGGTATTTTTGAACCTCCTGGTTCAGCGAGAACATCCGCTTGTCCAGCGAAGCGATCAAGTCGGCCGTATCCTTCAGCTGCGTGCCGATCTCATGGGGAACCTGCGCGTTGAATTTATAATAGATCTTGTGCTCGAGACTCGCCCAGAAGTCCATGGCGATCGTGCGAATTTGAATTTCAACGGGCACCTGCTCCATCCGATCGGTCAGGAAGACAGGCACCAGGATGATGAGATGAAGGCTCTGGTAGCCGTTCGGCTTCGGATTCGCCACGTAATCCTTGACCTCGAGGACGGTGACATCCTGCTGCTTGCTGATCATCTCGTACATCAAATAGATATCCGTAGAAAAAGAGCAGATGACGCGTATGCCCGAAATATCGCGGATATGGTTGACGGCGTTGTCGATCGTCACGTCGAGTCCCTTGCGAATCAGCTTGTCCCTGATGCTCTCGGGAGACTTGATGCGCGTCTTCATATGCTCGATCGGATTGTAATTTTGGATAAAATGCAGCTCTTCATTCAAAATATTCAGCTTCGTGCTTACCTCGTCCAGCGCGAACTTGTAGGTCAGCAGCATTTTGCCCCATTCGCGCATGCTGCTCGGATCCATGGCCATCTTCGAATGTCTCCCTTAATTGCATGTTAACCGAGTCGACGCCCTTCGTTCGGGCGTACGCACGCTATAGCTTCAGTGCCTGTGCCTCCACACCCGCCTCGCCCGCCAAAAAGACAGCGCGCCGTATGCGAGAAACAATACAGCCAGCAGGTAAGGCAGCACTTCCGGCAGAGCCGGCAGCGCTTCGTCCAAATAATCGCCGACCCACGGATCGCCGGACAGCATCTCGCCAGCCGAATAACCGAGCAGCCCGGCGCCGATCCAGACGAGCGGAGGGAACCGCGTCATCAGCTTCGTCAGGAACTGGCTGCACCAGATAATCAGCGGCACGCTCACGGCCAGGCCGATGACGATCAGCGTCAGGTTGCCGTGCGCCGCGCCGGCGACCGCCACCACGTTGTCGAGGCTCATGACGAGATCCGCGACCACGATCGTGCGGATCGCGCCTCCCAATGTCGTTTTCGCTTCGATCTGCTCCTCGTGCGAATCTTCATTGAGCAGCTTCCACGCGATGAACAGCAGCAGCACGCCTCCCAAAGCCTGTACGAGCGGGATCCGCAGCAGAGTCACGGCCGCGAACGTAAGGACCACCCGCAGCGCGACCGCCCCGAACGTCCCCCAGAATATCGCTTTCTTTTGATAGACGGAATCCAGATTTTTGCTCGCCATCGCGATTACGACAGCGTTGTCCCCGCTCAGCACGATATTGATCAGAATCATGTCCAGCAAGGCAAATACCCAATCGTTATCCATGTTGCGCACTCCTTGTCCGACAGGGCCCTCGGCGCAGCCGTCGATCGGCGGCTTTTCCGCCTTTTTGCCGTTCAATTTACCATTTTACCCGAATTAGGGGCATACGAACAAACCCGTCCCTCAGGGACGGGTATCGAATTCGTTCGCGAAGCGCGAACAGACTCAAGTTAGACCTAAATCTCTTCACCAGCCCAGACGCTCCCGCAACCGCTCGATATGCGCCGTATGGTGCCTGCCGTGCCAGGCGTACAACCCCAGACAACGATCCAGCCGGACGTTCGCCCCGCTGCCCGGGTGGAAAAATTCCCGCGCGAACTGCTCGTCTGTCATGGACTCCAGCAATGCAATCCAACGCACATGCAGCGCCGAGATCAACGCCAGAGACGGTTCGACGGGAAGGTCGCGCGAATCGGCCAGCTCGGCCCACAGCTGCTCCTCGTAGGGCTTGATCGAAGGGCGATCCTCCGTCAACGCCAGTTTAAACCGCATCAGGCTGTTCATGTGGCTGTCGCCGACATGGTGAACGACCTGGCGCACCGTCCAGCCGCCCTCCCGGTAAGGCGTATCGAGCTGCTGCGCGTCCAGACCGCGGATGGCCTCCGCCAGCTCGCCGGGCAGCGCCGCGATCTGTTGGATCCACAGCCGCCGCTGATCCGCGGAGATGTCGCCTTCGAATGTGAAGTTGCCGATCGGGTAACGTAAATCGTCCATGATTATTCCAGCTCCCCCGTCATCAGGAGGCTTCTTCGGGCGGCGTCAAAATGATCTTGCCGTCCGCGAGCTCCACCTTGACTTTATTCGTATGGGTCACGCCGATCGATTCAAGGTAGCCCGCGGGCACCTGAAGCCGGCCTGCTTTGTCCAGTATAGCATACTCGACATGCGTATCCTCTTCCGGCGCGGCGCCGCGCAGCAGCTCCTCCAGCTCTTCGCCGTACGACTTGCGGCGCAGCATCTCGGAACTGATCTTGCCGTCGCGGATGGCGACGACGCGGTCGACCTTCTTGGCGAGATGCGGATCGTGGGTGACGATGACGATCGTCAGTCCGAGCGTCCGGTTCAGCTCGCGGAACAGATCGAGGATCTGATCGGCCATGCGCGAATCGACCGAGCCGGTCGGTTCGTCGGCGAGGAGCAGCCTCGGCTCGTTGGCGAGCGCGATGGCGATGGCCACGCGCTGCTGCTCGCCTCCGGACAGCTGATGCAGCTTGTTTTTCGCCCTGTGCGTCAAGCCGACGGCCTCCAGCAGCTCGAGGGCACGAAGTCGTTTGCGCCTGCCGGAAAGCAGAATCGGCAGCTCTACGTTTTCGAGCGCCGTCAGGTAGGGAATGAGATTGCGCGCATTGTTCTGCCAGACGAAGCCGACGCTCTGCCGCTTGTACTTAACGAGTTCCCGCTCCGACATTTTAAGCATGTCCTTGCCGTCGACCGACAGATGGCCGGCCGTGGGCCGATCCAGCCCACCGAGCATGTTGAGGAGCGTGGACTTGCCGCTGCCGCTGTTGCCGATGATGGCCATCAGCTCGCCGCGTTCGACCCGAAGGTCGAGGCCCTGAAGGGCGAACACCTCTAGACCCGAGGCTTTGTATATTTTGACGAGGCCGTCGCATTCGATCATCGGTCAATCCTCCCCCAGCTTGAGCGCTTGATGGATGCGGATGCGCGTCAGCATGAAGCCCAGTATGCCGAGCCCGACCGCCAGCATGAAGATCACCGTCGAATACAGCCGGATATAGTCCATGCGTTCGAAGACGACAGTGAACGGCGGCACCAGCGTGCTCGGATTGAACGCAATTTGAAAATGGGGCACATAGAGGAGCGCCGATATGTTCCCGACGACGATGCCGATCAGCACAGCGACGCCGGACGTCAGCAGCTGCTCGACGACAAGCATTCCGATCATCTGCCTGACCGACAAGCCGAGCGCCCGCATAACGCCGTTTTGAAGCGTGCGGCTGCGAAGCGACAGCATCCAGTACAGCAGGAATCCGACGAAGCTGACGGCGACCGACAAGATGAATCCGAGCGTCAGAATGCCGTTCAGCGCCAGCAGGAAAGGATCGTTTTTGGCCTCCACCAGCGCCGTCTGCGTATTGTGTACGGCGGTCGTCGCGATCGGGCTGCGGCTGAGCGCTTCGTAAAAATCCGCGGTCTTAAAGCCCGGCTTCATCTTCAGCCACACTTCGTAGGGCTCCAGCGCCAGCTGGAACTGGATGCGCGGCAGGTGGCCGACGATGAGCATCGGCGCATTCGTAATAGACGCCTCGTCGCCGGCTTGCACAGAGCCGGTCGGCGGGAGCGGATTGAACGTCGGGAAGTAATCGATGATGCCGTATACGGTAAAGGCCTGTTGAGAGAAGCTGTCCCAGCCGATCCAGATCGTGTCTCCCGGCTTCGCCTTCTTCTGCTCGGCGAGCGATCTGGAGATCAGCACCGCCTTGGAATCGCCGGCGATCAGGTTCAAATATTCATAGAGCGGATGGGCGAGCAAGCTGTCCTTGAACCAGGCCGTTCGCCCGAATTCGTCCGTATCAATGCCGATCAGCGTAGCCGTGCCCGTATTGCTGGATGCGCTGAAGTCGACTTTACGCCGGAACACCTTGGCGGCATGTTCGACGCCGGGCAGCTTCGTATATTCGTCGAAAGAAGGCTCCTGATAATGAATGACCTTGGAGGCGGACGCCGCTGCCTCCTCGCTCTGCGGTCCGGGTCCGCCCGGCACGGCGACCGGCTTGTCGTTCGGCCACTGTGCCGTGACGACGATATCCGCGCCGCCTGCGTAGCGGATACGGTCAGCCGTATTGCCGTTGATGGTGCGAGCCGCGCTTGCGCTGAATACCCCGGTAGCGATTGTGAGAATCAGGAAGACCATCAGAAACTGATATTGGCTATTCGAGCGTCCGACCTGAATCAGCGTGGCATAGACGGACGGGCTCCACCATTTCCGACCGGCAGCATAGATCAGCCGGAGGATATAGGGATACAGACGGAGCAATACCAAGCCCGCGCCGAGGATGAACAACGCCGGCACGATGAACTGCAGCGGGTCGATGCGCAGGTCGTCGGTCCCGAGGCCGAGCCGCTGAATATCCATAAGACGCGCCCGGAACGTGTAGAGGCCGTAGATGGCGACCGCCAGGACGATCACGTCAAGGAACAGCTTATGCCAGAGCGGTGTCCTGCCTTGGCGGGCCAGCTGCTGCTTATAGCCGACGATCGTGGCGCGGGTCGCGAACGCGACGGGCACGAGCAACATAACGAAGGCGACGGCCGCAGCGCAGGCGCCGTAACGGTAAGCGTCGGCCGTCAAGTGGACCGGCAGTCCGGCGCGCTGCACGAACGACAGGAATCCGCTCGAGGCGCCGAGCACCTTGGTGAGCAGCAGGCCGAGCGGCGGACCTGCGGCGAGCGCCAGCCCGCTGAGCAGCAGGCCTTCCGCGGCGAACGAGAGCAGGATCTGCCAGCGAGCCGCGCCGCGGCTGCGGAGCACGGCGATTTCGTTTTTCTGCCGTCCGGCGATCAGATTGGCGACCATGAACATGTAAAAGCCAAGCATAATTAGCACAGGCACGTTGAGCGACCACATGAGCTTCCTGAGCTGCTTCGACCTCTCCTCGTAGGATGCGATCGTTTTTTCCGCAGGGACGGACACTTCGTTCTGATAAGCAGCGACCTTGCTTTTCACAGTTGCCCGGAGCTCATCGGAAGCATCCTTGAACCGGCCAATACCGGATACCTCAAGCTTGGAATAGTCAAGCACCAGGTACCAGCCAGATACGATCGCCGGCACGATGCCGGCTTGAACGAAGTCGCGTTGGAAAAGCTGCTCGTCGACGATGAAGGAGTTGCTCAGCGAGCCGAGCGACGGGTCGCGGAAGTAAGGATCGTCCTCGCGGAGCGGCTCGAGAATGCCGACCGGCTTGATTCGCACCTTGCTGCCAATCTTGTCATCGTCCACTTCGAGGACGGTTCCGAGCACGGATTTGAAGTTATTCAGCGCCGCCTCGGTGACGAGCGCCTCATAGACGCCGTCTTTGACGTCGGGCGAAGGCATAACGCCGTCCTTCAGCCGAATATGCGAAGCCAGGCCGCCGAGGCTGGCGAAGCGGCCGCTCTTTCGGCCGTTTTTCCTTTCCTTTTCCGGCGTGCCTTCGCGATAGACGTTAAACGACTTCGTGTTCATTTCCCGAACGATCTCGGTCACCGGCAGTCCGAACGCCGGACCGCCCTGGACCTTCATATATGTATCGAACTCGGAAATAATTCTGGCGCGCTGCTCGGTCGTCTGCTTGTCGAACGACATCCTGGACCAGACGGCGCCCGGATAGACGCGCTGCTCCTTCTGCATGGCCTGCAAATCCTTGACGAGCATGCGCGACAGCGTCGCCTCGCCGTAGATCGGCATGCTGCTGACGAGCGCCACGGACATCAGCATGCCGAGGAATAGACTGATTACGAGCCATCTGTTCTGCGCCATCTTGCGCAAAATCATGACGAACAAGGCCATGACGCCAGCCCTCCCGGTGTTTGATAGCCTATTGAAGCACGACGCTGGCGCCTTCGGAAAGCCCCGTCACGATCTCGACCTCCGTCGAGGCCGCGATGCCCGGCTCGACGTCGATCTCCCTGAGCTTGCCGTCCTGCAGCACGCGGACATAGTTGCGGCCCATGCTCGTGCGCAGGCCGCTGCGCGGAATCTTGATGACGTTGTCCTTGCGCTGCAGGACGATCTTGATGTCCGCCGACTGGCCGATCTCGACGCCCTTCGGGATATCTCCGACGCTAAGATACAGCGTCGAAGCATATTTCTCGGCGAGCTGCTTGTTCAGCGTCTGCGGCGCGGTAGAGGGCGTCTGGGTGACCGTCGCTTCCAGGTTCACCTCTTTGCCGTCCGCATCCTTGTAGGTCACGGCGGCCTTGAAGCCGACCTCGACTTTGCGCAGCTGGTCCGCGGAAGCCCCCGTGCTCATCAGCTGCATCTTGCTCGGATCGGCGACCGTGACCAGCGTCTGGTACGTATCGACGTAGTCGCCCGGATTCAGGTCCTCGACGAATACGACCTGACCGTCGATATTCGCCTTCAGCAGCTTGTTCTCGTACTGCTCGCGCAGCCGTTCGTATTTCATCTGCTCGATATCCCGTTGAAGCGTTGCGATGCGCAGCTCGGCCTTGGCGTCTTCGCCCGCGCCGCCTGCGGTATGCTTGGCGGCGGCGTTCAGCGCGAGCTTCGCTTTTTCAAGGGAGAGCTCCTGCTCCTTGACCTGCAGGTCAAGATCGCTCATAACCAGCTCCGCTAGCACGTCGCCTTTTTTGACCTGATCGCCCGGCGTTACGTTGATCTTGAAAATTCGTCCGCCCGTGCCCGTGAACTGCGCGACATCGGTGCGGATCGACTCGAATGCGGCGCTTATCGAGAGGACGTTCTCGATCGTGCCTTTGACGGCTTCGACCGTCTGGTAATTTTCCGCGGCCGGCTTGACGAGCGGGGGCGCCAGCGCTTCCTCCTCCTTTGGAAGCAGCGCGCAGCCGGCCAGCCCGCCGGCCATCAGGGCGGCAAGTCCGGCCGCGATCAGGCGTCTATAGCGCTGAGGCAATTTGTCCATCCTCCAATTCGAATACGTGGTCTACGATCTCCATGATGGCCGGATCATGCGTCGTCAGCACGACGGTGATGCCCTTTTCCTCGACCAGGTCCCTGAACAGCTTGATGATATGAAGGCCGGTCTTCGAGTCCAGCTCGGCCGTCGGCTCGTCCGCCAGCAGCAGCCGGGGCTTGTGGGCGATCGCTCTGGCGATCGCAGTCCGCTGCTGCTCCCCGCCCGACAGCTCGAACGGCCTGTGATGCATTCTGGGCTTCAGACCGACCTGCTCCAGCGCTTCGATGGCCGCCTCCTTGCGCCCCGATTGCGAACGTCCGCTCATCCGCAGCACGAATTCCACGTTTTCGTATGCGGACATGAGCGGGAACAAGGCGAACGACTGAAAAACGAGACCGAGCTCCTTGCGCCGCACCTCGTCCCGCTCCCCGTCGCTCATTGCCGTCATGTCTTTGCCGCCAAATTCGATTTTTCCCTCCGTGGGCCGGTCGAGCGCACCCATCAGATTAATAAGCGTCGTCTTGCCGGAGCCCGACCTTCCCTTTAATACGACCAGCTTGCCCGCCGGAATTGCTAGATCGATGCCTTTGAGCACTTCGACCGCGCCTGTTCCCTTCCCGAATACCCGCCTTAATCCGGATATGCGGACGAGATCCTTTTCCTGTCGATCGCCCATCCATACACCTCCCTGGCGATTAGGGTCCGCGATTGTACGGAAACTTCGCTAAAGCGCTTTATTCCGTTGTTTTCATGATGAATGTCTTCCAAATTACTGTCAATGGGCGAAAATATTGTGTATGTAGGCGAAATTACGGGGATTTTATCGGCAGTCCACTTTCAAAATCGAAACACATCCGTCAAAGCTTCACCGATTTCTCTCAAAATGGCCGATTAGAAGGACATGTCGAAAAAACACGTGAGAAGATACAAAAAAACATGTGCAACTGCACAAAAAAAAGCTAGCCAAGACAAAGCATCATGCGCTATAATGAAAGCGCTACCACCCAAACTTTCGACGGAGGGGGATACGGAAAGATGGATGCAGCGATGAATTTGTATGAGCAGTTCGAACCGCGTACGGATTGTTACTTTTTCCGGATCGGCTCGCATGGTCAAATCTGCTGTCACGGACGCAATTATACGATAAAGAAAAGAATGTCGCGCGAGCAAGTCGAGGCGCTGATGAGAGACGCGACCTTCGTCCGAGTCTCCTCTGATTGCTACGTCAACGTCACGAAGATCACTTATATGTCCGGCGACGCCGTATTCTTCGGCGACGGCCCTTCGCTGAACCACATGCTGCCCGTTCCGAAGCGCAAGCAGCATATGATTCGCCAGAGCCTCTCCCAGCTTCAAGGACTCCGCATCAGCGTATAAACGGCTTAAAGGCCATCCGCAGAATGCTTTAGCAGCGGAAGGCCTTTTTTGCGCTTAAATACAAGGTGCTACATCAGCCTTTTCTGCCGTAGTCCGCCTTCACTTCGCCCCAGCGTTCCGTCTCCCACTTGAGCACCTTGTTCGGATAGGTATTGACTTTAAGCCAGCTGATCGCGCGATCGACCAACTCCCATATTTCCTGCGTCGAAGCATCCCGCGGGAGCGTCGTCACGACTTCCTTTTGCTTCACCCACTTGAGCGCGGTGCGCGAGTCGCTGTAGATCGTCTTCGCGCTCCCCTGGCGCTTCAGATAGGCGAGCGCGTGGACGATCGCCAGAAATTCGCCCAGGTTGTTCGTACCCTTGCTGACGGGTCCGACCGCGAACAAAACTTCGCCGGTTCGCGTGTCCACGCCTCTGTACTCGACCGGTCCGGGATTGCCCCGCGTCCCGACATCCACCGAGATGCTGTCGAAGTCGATCTCCCGTTCCGCCTGCTCGGGCGTCAGCTGCGTCGGCTTCGCCGTCTCCCCCGACTTGGACGAGGCTCCCGCGCTCTTGCCGCCCCCTTGGCCCCAGTGTTTTTTCCAGCCCTCGCGGTAGGCGGTCTCCGCTTCTTTTTTGCTCGCATACGACTTGTACTTGGCGTCCTTGCGGCCGCTCACCTGGGCCTGGCATGCCGGCCAGGAATCGTAGATGCCCGGCGCGCCGCCTTCCCACACCACGTAATATTTGCCTGCCATGCATTCATTCCTCCATGCTGCCGCCATTCGATCCCGCGGCCCTGCGTTCAAGCTATGATTGTACCATATCGCCACCCTGATTAACGCAAAAAAAAGCCGGCCGCGGGCCGGTCTTCTCTCGGATGAAAAATGATCCCAGCCTCGTCGCAATGGTTACATACGTCTAAATCGTCCAATTGCGCGACCACTGTGCCGCTGTTGATCGTGTGCCTTCGCCATGAGACAATGATGTTTGTCGGTTTGATTGAAAGAGGAGGTTTATGCATGCAATATCGTTTATTAGGGCGAAGCGGGCTTAAAGTGTCGGCGATCGGGCTCGGCACCAATGCGTTCGGCAAGCGCGCCGACAAGGATACGTCGATCCGGATCGTGCATGAGGCATTGGATAGCGGGATCAATATGCTGGACACCGCGAATATCTACGCAGGTACGCAGTCGGAGACGATCATCGGAGAAGCGCTGGCGGGAAGGCGGCACGAGGCTGTGCTGGCGACCAAGGCAGGGCTGCCTATGGGGCAAGGACCGAACGATCGGGGTTCGTCGCGGTTCCATCTGCAGCGGGAGCTGGAAGGAAGTCTTCGGAGACTGAAGACGGATTATGTAGACCTGTACCAGATTCATACGTTCGATCCGAATACGCCATTGGAGGAAACGCTTCGGACGCTGGACGACTTCGTAAGCGCCGGGAAGGTGCGCTACATCGGCGCATCCAATTATGCGGCCTGGGAGCTCACGAAGGCGCTCGGCATCAGCGAGCGGCAGGGCCTTGCACGATTTGTGTGCACGCAAGCCAGCTACTCGCTCGCCGACCGTACGCCGGAGGCGGAACTCATTCCCGCATGCCTCGACCAAGGCGTCGGGCTTATTCCGTACTTTCCGCTCGCGGGCGGCATCCTGACCGGCAAGTATGCATCCGCCGCCGATGCCGCGCCGCCCGGCTCGCGCGCGGATACGGATCCGTCCTTCCGCCGGTTTCTCGGCGGGCGGGCAGACGCGCTCGGCAGGGAGACCGCGTCGCTTGCAGGCGAGCTTGGCGTACAGCCTGCCGTGCTGGCGATCGCCTGGCTGCTGGCGAAGCCGGCCGTGTCTACCGTCATCGCCGGCGCGACGCGGCCGGAGCAGCTGCGCGACAATCTCGCCGCAGATGCGATCGATCTTCCGGAAGACGCGCTGGCGCAACTGGATCGGATTAGCGACGGCTTCCGGCACAGCGATCCGTTCGCCGTTTATCGTTTGTCCTGATCCGTACGCCAAGCTGACGCCCATAGTCGGGCGAATCTCGCCCGACGCCGATTGCACCGGCGTCGGCACGCCATGAAGACCGTCGCCGTTGCACCGGCGGGACCTGCAGGTTAGCAGGCTGGTCGCTTACGACCGCTCCAGGCGATCCGCTTCGCCCTGCGCCGGCATCGCCTGCGCAGGATCGGGCGAGATCCTGCGCGGGATCTCGCCGGGCGGAAGCGGCCCGTTTTCCCCGAGATAATAATGCCTGACCGGCTTCATATCGTCGCCGAACTCGTAGACGAGCGGGACCGCCGTCGGAATGTTGAGATTGACGACGCCGTCCTCCGGCAGGTCGTCCAAATAACGGATGAGCGCCCGCAGCGTATTGCCGTGCGCGCACAGCAGCAGCTTGCGCCCCGCCGCCAGTTCGGGCACGATCCTGTCCTTCCAATAGACGAGCGCACGCGCCGCCGTGTCGTCCAGGTTTTCCGTCAACGGCACTTCGCCTTCCATGTCCCGGTATCTGGGATCATGCCCCGCATATCGCGAATCGTCCCGCGTAAGCGCGGGCGGTCTCACGCTAACCGAGCGCCGCCACAGCAGAACCTGGTCGGCCCCGTACTTTTCTGCCGTTTCCGCTTTATTGAGTCCCTGCAGCGCGCCATAATGCCTCTCGTTGAGCCGCCAGCTTTTCTCGACGGGAATCCAGAGCAGTCCCAGCTCGTCCAGGATAATGCCCATCGTTCGGATCGCCCGCGTCAGTACCGAAGAATAAGCGGCGTCAAAAGCGAATCCGTTCGCGCGCAGCACTTTTCCGGCTTGGCGGGCTTCTTTTTTCCCCTGCTCGGACAGATCCGAGTCGGTCCACCCTGTGAACCTGTTTTCCAGGTTATATTCGCTTTGTCCATGCCGCACAAAAACGATTTTCATCCAGCGTCCCTCCGGTTTCCAGCTGTTTCTTTTATTATAACCGCGTTCCGGACTACGACGTTAATCGCTTCCCGGGGTGTTCAAATCAGGCTGCAGCAGGTATAATGAACCGGTCGATTAACGGACCCGGCATTTCTGAGAGAGAAGCGCCATCAACCAATTCGAAAACAGGCTGCGACCGGTACGGAAAACGCAAGATCGCGTGCGCCACGCCTGTTATTCATCGGGAGGATTATTTGTTGTTCGCAAAATTAAAAAGCATCTGGTTGTTCAACGCGCGCAGGGACATCCTGTCCGGGCTCACGGTCGCGTTCGCGCTCATTCCGGAGGCGATCGCATTCTCGATCTTGGCCGGCGTCGACCCGATGGTCGGATTGTACGCGTCCTTCTGCATCGCCGTGACGATCTCGATCGTCGGCGGCCGTCCCGGCATGATCTCCGCCGCGACCGGCGCGATGGCCTCCCTCATGGGACCTATCGTCGCCAAATACGGCATTGAATACATCTATGCGGCTGCCCTTCTCACCGGCGCGATTCAATTCATCATGGGATTGCTGCGGTTCGGGCGGTTCATCACCTTCATCCCGCATTCCGTCGTTACCGGCTTCGTCAACGCGCTGGCGATCATCATCTTTATGGCGCAGCTGCCGAACTTCGAAGGCGCGAACTGGCAAATGTACGCCATGGTCGCAGGCACGCTTGCCATCATCTATTTGTTCCCGCTGCTGACCAAGGCGGTCCCCTCCGCGCTCGTCGCCATTATCGTCATGACGATCGTATCTGTCAGCCTGGGTCTCGATCTGCGGACGGTCGGCGACATGGGACCGATCGCGCAGCAGCTGCCGATGTTCCATATTCCGGACATCGACTTCTCCTGGGACGCGATCTGGCGCATTCTGCCCATCTCGCTCGCGCTCGCCGTCGTCGGACTGACCGAATCGCTCATGACGGCTACGATCGTCGACGAGCTGACGGAAACGAAGAGCGACAAAAACCGGGAGGTTCGCGGCCAGGGGATCGCCAACATCGTCTCCGGCCTTTTCGGCGGCATGGCGGGCTGCGCCATGATCGGACAGACCGTCATCAACGTGAAGTCCGGCGGACGCTCGCGGCTGTCGACGTTCGTGGCCGGCGTCTTCCTGCTGTTCCTCATCCTCGTGCTCGGCGATGTCGTACGCGAGATCCCGATGGCCGCGCTCGTCGGCGTCATGATCATGGTCTCCGTCGGCACGTTCGACTGGCACTCGCTGCGCACGCTGACCAAGATACCGCGCAGCGACGCACTGATCATGATCATTACCGTCGGCATCGTCGTTGCCACATCGAATCTCGCGCTCGGCGTCGTCTCCGGCGTCGTGCTTAGCGCCGTATACTATGGCTGGCGCTCCGCGCAGATCAAAGCGCATGCAGAGACGGGAGCCGCCGGGCGCAAGGCGTATCGGATCGCCGGCCAGCTCTTTTTCGGGACGATGAACCACTTCATCGATCTGTTCGACTACAAAGACGATCCGGACGCGGTCTTGATCGACTTCTCGGCGTCCCATGTATGGGACCATTCCGCGGTGACCGCTATCGCGAAGACGGTCGATAAGTACGAGCAGTACGGCAAAACGGTTAAAATCGTCGGTCTGAACGAAGACAGCCGCAGGCTGCTCGAGCGATCGGGACTGTCCGGCGCGACTTCGCGGTAACGAGGGCCTACGCGATTCGGCTCTATTTCACGCCTGCCTTGCAAAATGGTAAAGACCGCCCGCCGGCGGTCTTTTTGACGTTCCTCATCATCAACGGTCTCCCTCAACGCCTAACCGCGGCTTCCGGCAGCCGGGAGACGGCCGAAGCCGGAAGATCGGCGGTTCCCGCAATAGGCCAGCCTTGCCTTAAGGACGAACGCCATCCGCCGGATAGACGATGCCGATCTGGCGCCTCGCCACGTCCATCACATCGAGGACGGCGAGCATCCGCTCGTGGGTGTTGACGTCCGACTCCGTCCGGCCTTCCCGGATCAGGTCGATGAACGCCTGAAGCTCGTACTTCATCGTGTGCTCCGACTGCGGTTCGGAGATATCCTCGATCCGCCCGTCGCGGTACCGGACCGTCACCCGCTCCGGCTGGCTGATCTGATCGATCAGAATGCAGCCGTCCTCGCCCTGAATCTCGCTCGGCGCATACGAGTTGGTGATCTTGGAGTACATCGCGACCGCCTCCATGTCCGCGTATTTCAACAGTACCGTGCCTTCGCCGTCCGCGCCGGATTCGAGCATCACGCCGCCGGCCTTCACCTCGAGAGGCTTGCCGAACCAGTAAATGGCCGGATACAAGCAGTAAATGCCGAGATCCATGAGCGCCCCGTTCGACAAAGACGGGTTGAAGGCGTTCAGCACCGTTCCTGCGCGATAAGCGTCATAGCGGGAAGAATATTGACCGTAGTTGCCCACATAACGCCTGACTTGGCCGATAAGCGGCAGCGCACGCTCTACGGCGCGGAAGCTCGGCATAAAGGTCGGCTTCATCGCTTCCATCAGCAGAACGCCGCATCGCCGAGCTTCTTCGATCATGCGTCGCGCCTCCGCGCCGTTGGAAGCAGCCGGCTTCTCGCAGAGGACGTGAACGCCGTTTCGCATGAACAGGATCGATTGCTCTGCATGATAGACGTTAGGCGTTGCGATGTAGACCGCGTCGATCTCGCCGCTTGCCGCCATCTCTTCCATATCTTCATAAGCATGCGCGATGCCGTGAAGCGCGGCGTATTCCTGCGCCCGCGCCTTCGACCGCGAGCATACCGCGGTCGCCCGGAAGCCTTCCGTCTCCTTCGCTGCGGCCAGCAGCCTGTCCGTAATCCAGTTCGTGCCTACGAGTCCGAATCGTACTGTCATGAGTGTTAAGCTCCTTGCGCGATTGGTGTATGATGACTATCTCTAATTAGATCACACGCCCTCCCGGAAAAACAAGTTGCGGTAGACGTATTTAGATCCCGCCGGTTTAAAATCGAGCGCCAGGTAGCCCGGCGACGCATCGACGGCGTTCAGCGCATTCGCGCGTATGCGACTGCGGACGAGCGAATCGGCCTCCTTCGCATCGCCTGCTTCCATCGCAGCCACCAGTGCGGCGGCATACTCGCGATCCGTCGCGAGCGCGCGGCAAAAGGGCAGCAGCGCTGCCGCGACGATGCGATGCGCTGCGGGAGGAAAATAAAACTGGACCGTTCCCGGCGGGATCGTGATGCCGGTCGCGTACGCGTCGGCGGTGCCGGGGGCCGGATAGTCGACGAAATAACCGATGCCGTTCGTCCCGAGGCCCTGCTCCAACCGTCCCGCGAGCGGAGACGCTTCTCCCAGCTGCCGCTTCATGTCGTCGAGGCTCAGGCCGACGACGCTGTCCGACCAACGCTGCGCGAACGCTCCGTCTGCCGCGATCCGGCGGTAGAACGGAAACATCGCCCTCGCTGACAGCCTCAACGCCGTCAGAACCGCTTCCGTTTCTCGCTTGTCACGTCGCGAACAGCTTTTCTTTTCGCAGCCTGTACCTACGAGCAGCAACGGCCTGCCCGGGACGCCGAATTTGCGGTTCGATGTCTTCCGTACGACCGCATTCTTCCTCACTGCCGTCTTTATTCGCATCTGTCGACACTCCTCTCGGCTCTGCCGAATCGCTTTGCTCCCGATACCATATGAAGAAAGCAGCGCAGGCGGGATAGCTTTTTGAACGTTGCGCCTTCATTCCTGAAAAGACGGCTTGTCAAATCGGAATGAACTGTATAGAATCGACAAAGGATTTATACATAAAACGCGTTTATTGGAGGGCTTCCACCATTGTCGAGACGTGAAATCGGGATTCAAGAAAGACCTCCGCTGGGCCAGAGTCTTATGCTCAGCCTGCAGCATCTGTTCGCCATGTTCGGCTCCACGGTGCTCGTGCCGAACCTGCTCGGCGTCGATCCGGCGATCTGCCTGCTCATGAACGGCATTGGCACCTTGCTTTACATTTTCATCTGCCAGGGCAAGATTCCCGCGTATCTCGGCTCAAGCTTCGCGTTCATCGCGCCCGCCGGCGCGGTCATCGGCACGTACGCCGATCACGGCGACGGCTATTCCGCGGCTCTCGGCGGCTTTCTCGCGGCCGGCGTCGTCTTCGTTATCGTCGCCCTGATCGTGCAGTTCGCCGGCACCGCCTGGATCTCCGTCGTCTTCCCGCCGGCGGCCATGGGTTCGATCGTCGCGGTCATCGGTCTCGAGCTGATTCCCGTCGCCGCCCGAATGGCCGGCTGGATCGCGAAGCCTGACGTTCCCGATTGGTCGCCGGACGGCACGGTCATCACGGTATCCGTCTTTACGCTTCTGGTGACCGTACTCGGCTCGGTTCTGTTCCGCGGCTTCATGAAAATCATCCCGATCCTGTTCGGGATCGTCTCCGGATACGTACTCGCCTGGCTGCTCGGACTGACAGACTTCTCCAAGGTATCCGGCGCTGATGTCCTGGCGGCCCCGACTTTTACGGCGCCTTCGTTCGAATGGTCCGCCATCCTCACCATCGTGCCGGCCGCGCTCGTCGTCGTCGTCGAGCATATCGGCCATTTGATCGTGACCGGCAATATCGTCGGCAAGGATCTGTCCAAGGATCCCGGCCTGCACCGCTCGATGCTGAGCAACGGCATCTCCACCATATTATCGAGCTTCGCGGGATCGACGCCAAACACGACCTACGGCGAAAATATCGGCGTGCTCGCGATCACGCGCGTCTACTCGACCTTCGTCATCGGCGGCGCGGCCGTCATCGCGATTGTCCTGTCCTTCCTGGGCAAGCTGTCCGCGCTAATCGCGGCCATTCCCGAGGCCGTCATGGGCGGCGTCTCGCTGCTCCTGTTCGGCGTCATCGCGGCTTCCGGCCTGCGCATGCTCGTCGAGTCGAAGGTGGATTACAGCAAGCCGTCCAATCTGTTCCTGACGACGGTCGTGCTCGTCACCGGGCTGTCCGGCGTCACGATCAAGTCCGGCAACTTCTCGCTGTCGGGCATGGCGCTCGCCACGGTCGTCGCGATCGTGCTGAGCCTGCTGTTCAAGCTGTTCGAAAAGCTCGGCTGGTCGAACGAGCAGGAAGACGCGCATTAATCCCGGTATGAATGAACCCGGCTGAACATCCCGCATTCGCCGGCCAAAAAGCGATTCATTATTAAGCGAAAGTAAAAATAACCGTCAGGGCATAAAGCCTTGACGGTTATTTTCGCTTACGAATCGCTCACCGGATGCTGCCATTTGCGCGATTATATCGCCATTCTTTTTTTACGCCAAGCCGAACCGCTTCAACTGCTCCCACTGGCCTTCCAGCCGCAGGACCTCGACCTGCTTGGCGCCGATCAGATCGTAGTGGGGAAAAGGTTGCCGCTTGTGAATGTAAGCCGGATTAAGTTCGTGACGGACGCACCAGGCAGTCAGCTTGTCCAAGTCGTCGCAGCCGACCTTGGTGACAGTATCCACGCCGGGGAATCGCGGATCGTACCAATAGTGAGTCAAATACGCGATCTCCCCGCCTGCCACTCTTTTTTTCCATTCCTCGAGTTGTTCCCGCCTGACGCCGAACGCCATGACGCATGCCTCCTGCCTTATCCTCGGCGACGCTGCTTCGCCTGAATCACTTCCGACCACTTGAGCAGCAGTTCTTCAATCTGGGCCGGTCGAACCGGCTTGCTAAGGTAATCGTCCATGCCGGCGGCCATGCATGCTTCCCGGTCTTCTTGGCGGGCAAAGGCCGTCAGCGCCACGATCACCGGACAGTGCTGCTCGGGCAGCGACTCCCGGATACGGCTCGCGGCTTGAAGACCGTCCATCGCCGGCATCTGGACGTCCATCAGCAGCAGATCGAAGCGCTGCGCAAGCGCGGCGTTCACCGCTTCCAGTCCGTCCTGGGCCATGACAGGCTCGTAGCCGAGCTTGTTCAGCATGACGCGAATGATCTGCCGGTTCACCTCGTGATCCTCCGCGACGAGAATCCGCATCAGCCCGAAGCGGGGCGTGCTGCGGTCCTCGGCCGTGTCGGCCGCATCGGCATCCGTATCGTATGGAGCCTCGGAAGCTGCCCCCAGCTCGGTCAGCGCATTCGATGACAAGGTGAACCGGAACGTCGAGCCTTGCCCTTCGATCGAATCGAACCCGATCGTGCCGCCCATCAGCTCCACCAGCTTTTTGCAGATGGACAAGCCAAGCCCCGTTCCCCCGTATTTGCGGTTCATGCCCGAGTGCAGTTGGGAGAACGACTGGAATAGCTGCCCCTGCTTGTCCTTCGGAATGCCGATTCCGGTGTCCTGCACGGCGAATTCGACGAGCACCGAATCCTTGGTCCGCGTCGGCATCGCCCTGACGAACAGAAATACCGAGCCGGTATCCGTAAACTTGACCGCGTTGCTCATCAGATTCACCATCACCTGCCGCAGACGCACCGGATCGCCGACCATCAGGTCGGGGACATCTCCTTCGAATCGGAGCCCGAGCTCGATCTTCTTCTCCGCGGCTTGCGCGGCGAACAGCCGGATGATCTCTTCGACCGTGTCCCGGACGGAGATCGGCTCGTAGTGGAGGACGAGCTTGCCCGCCTCGATCTTGCTGAGATCGAGAATCTCGTTCAAGATGTGCATGAGCGATTCGCTGCTTTGGCTGATGACTTGCGCGTAGCTGCGCTGCTCCTCGGTCAGCTCGGTATCGAGCAGCAGACCTGTCATCCCGATGACCCCGTTCATCGGCGTACGCAGCTCGTGGCTCATGACCGACAGGAATTCGGACTTCGCCCGGTCCGCCCGTTCGGCATTTTCCTTCGCTTCGATGATCTCCTTCTCGCCGGTCACGTCTCTGAAGACGACGACGGCGCCCTTCGCTTCCCCGTTGTCGTACGTCGGCGTGATCTGGTAATCCGCCAGGAAGCTCGTACCGTTGCTCTTCCAGAACACCGCGTCCTTTTCTTGATAAGAACGGCCGTCGCGCAGCGCGCGAATGAGCGGCGATTCGTCGTCCCAGTAGCTTCGGCCGTCCGGTCCTGTCTGCAGCAGGAACCGGAGCGCGGAGATGTCGGGCAGATTGTCCTCCCGAAGGCCGAGCATTTCCGCGCCGGAATGATTGATGAATGTGAATCCGCCCTCCGGGTCGAGTCCGAAGATGCCTTCGGACACCGTGTTCAAGATACGGGCGTGCTCCTCGTTCAGCCTGTTGATCCGCTCGGTATGCCGCTTCGATTCCGTGATGTCGCTTGCGATCCCGTAGAAGCCGACGGTCTCGCCGTCGACGACGATCGGCACGTTCGTAATGTTGAGGGTCAGCACTTCTCCGCCTTTGCGGATCATTCGCGATTCATACGTCTGCGGCTCCCCGCGAATCGCCATATTCACGCGCTTCGTCAGCTCTTCCAGGTCGTCGGGATACATGAGCGGAGCGAACGTAAGCTCCCGCAGCTCTTCCATTGTATAGCCCGTCAGCTGCATCATGGCGGGATTAATCTTCGTGAAGCTGCCGTCGAGGTCGAAAGAACAGATCGGCGTGCTGTTGAGATCGAACAGGCATTTGTAGCGGCTCTCGCTCTCCTTGAGCCTGGCCTCCGCATGCTTGCGTGCGGTAATATCGATGGAAATGCCATAGACGCCTACGACTTCGCCATCGACGATAATCGGGATGTTCGATACGTTGGTCTCGATCTCGCGGCCGTCTTTGTGGATAATCGTGACATCGTAGTTTTGCGCTTCGCCTTGCGCGGCCAATGCGAAGTGGTGAGCCGTCTTCGCCTCTTCCTTCTGCGGCACGAGCGGGCCGTAGTACATGCCGATCAACTCTTCGAGCGTATAGCCGGTGAGCTTTTCCAGGTTCGCATTGGCCGTCTGGTATTCGCCCTTCAGATTCATGGAGTATACGGCGGATTGATTGTAATCGAACAGCGACTTGTAGCGCTGCTCGCTCTCTTGAAGCCGCTGTTCGAACCGTCTGCGCTCGGATATATCCTGAACGGACCCGAGCAGCCGCGACGGCCGCTCCGATTCGTCGTCCGTCACTTCCCAATTGCTCTCCAGGAAGCGGACGGCGCCGTCGGGATCGACTACGCGATATTGGACCGAATCGCGCAGCGATCCGGCGGATACGAGGTCCAGATGCTCGCGAATCATGAGGCGATCTTCCGCGGGGATGTTCGCCATGCATGCGTCGATATTGCTCGGCTCGAAGCCCTCGGGAAGCCCGAGCAGCCGTTTCGCCCCTTTGGACAGCACGATCGAGTCCCTATCCAGATCCAGCTCGTACGTTCCGATTTTGCCGATCCGCTGCGCCTCTTCCAGTTTGCTTTGATATTCCATGCGCTCGCTCACGTCCCGGGCGACGGACAGCACCTTGTCGGACTGGTCGGTCTCGTCCCAGATGACCTGGGACCACACTTCGAACCATAAGTACTTGCCGTCCTTGCGACGAACCCGGCGAAGGAAAAACCGGTCGCTGGAAAAAAGTTTGCCCGGCTCTCTCATCTCGTTCGCGTCATCGGGATGATAATAGTCGGGCCGCATGCTGCCCGTCATTTCTTCCGGCGTATAGCCGAGCACGTCCAAACATGACGGAGAAATATATACAATCTCGCCTTCGATCGAGCTGACCGACACGAGATCGTGCGAATTGCGGGTGAGCAGCATGTAAAGGTGCCTGTTGTCCAGGATGGGAATCCGCTCCGTTTTGAGGCTGGTGATGTCCAGCATTTCCGCGCACAGATAAAGCGCCTCGTCCGTATGCGGATCCCGCACGGATGACAGGCGCATGCGCACCCAAACGAAGCGTCCGTCCTTGTGAAGCAGGCGCTTCTCGATCTCTTCCATATAGCCGCTCTGCGCCTTGCAGCGGTCCGCCGCTTGCCTATAAAAGGACGGGCGGCTTGGATCCCGGTCGGTTATATCGGGAAACGGCACGTGGAGGAGCTCTTCCTCTTTATAGCCCAACATGTCGCATAGCGCCGGGTTCAGCTTGAGCAGCCTATCGTCCGCCGCCGATATAACGGCGAATCCGTTCAGCGAGAAGTTGCTCGCCTGCTGAAAAATCATTCCGTAGTCCAACGAAGAAGATGTCATTCGTGAGCCCCCATCGTTCGGTCATCGCGCCCTGCCGCTGAAAGGCGCGGAATCCGTTCATTATAACACGGCCGCTCCGCTAGGACAGATGTTATTGTCGCGCGAAGGACAACGCCTTCGATGACCGTCTCTCCAATACTAAACCCGATCGCCCGTCACGAATCAGCCCTCGTCCCGAAAACTTCCCGGGCGAGCCCGATCCACGCCTTGGCCGACAGCGGCACATAGCCGTCGCGCCGCCAAGCCATGACGAGCTGCCACGGCAAGGAAGGCTCTACCAGCTCCGCGCTGACGACGCGGTCCGGGCTAAGCTGCGCGCATATGGTCGCGGGCAGCAGGGCGATCCCGAGTTCCGCGCCGACCATTTGACCGATAAAATCCCACTGCGAGCTCTCGGAAACGATATCCGGCTTGAAGCCGGCGGATTCGCAGGCAGCCGAGATTCGTCCATGAAGCTTGAAGTCGGCGCTGAACAGGACGAACGACTCCTCCGCCAGCTCCCTCAGCGCGATCGCCTGCCGTGCGGCAAGCCGATGCTTCGCAGGCAGCACCACCTTCATCCGGTCGTCTATGACGATGAAGGAATCGTAGACAGCAGGATCCGCAGGCGTCAGAAGTACGGCCACATCCAGCTTGCCGGCGCGCAGATCCTCGTCGAGCCGATTCCCTCCGGCTTCGGTCAATCGTACGCTCACGCCGGGATACAGCTTGCGGAACCGGCTGATGACGCCGGGAAAAAAATTCGATCCCGCCATCGGCGGCAAGCCCAGCCGAAGCGTGCCCTGGCGAAGCTCCGAGAGATCCGCAAGCTCGCGGCGAAGCGCATCCATCTGCAGGCAGATCGGGCCTGCGTAGCGCAGGACGGTTTCTCCGGCCTCGGTCAGCCGGGGGCGCTTGCCTTCGCGACTGAACAGGAGCACGCCGAGCTCCTCCTCCAGCTGGATGATCGTCTTGCTGAGCGTCGGCTGTGCGATATGCAGCGCGTCGGCCGCGACCGTGAAGCTGCCGTGCCTAGCGATCTCGGCGACCGCCTGCAAGTGACGAATGTCCATAGCTCCCTTCCTTTCATAGCTAAATGGCATGATTCGCATTCTATATATTCATTTTACCTATGATCCGGCCCTTCGTATACTTGAACTATGCAAAAAAGAGGAGCCATTGAAATGAAAAATACCGTGCTCGCAAAAACAGCAGGCCAAATCGGCCTGCTCATCCTTATATCGCGCGTGTCCGATTGGGCGGCGGGCGCGCTTCGCCTGCCGGTCCCGGGCAGCATACTCGGTCTGGTCGTTCTGTTCGCCCTGCTTGAACGCAAGGTCGTGAAGCTCGGCTGGTTCGAGCTCGGCGCCAAGTGGCTCGTGGCCGAAATGCTGCTGTTCTTCGTACCGGCGACGGTCGGCATCGTGCGCTACAAGCCGCTGATCGTGAATAGCGGCCCCGCCATACTCGCGACGATCCTGCTCAGCACGGCCATCGTCATGGCGATCGCGGGCTTCGCCGGCGAGCGATCGGGCCGGGCGCGCGATGGGGAGGCGGCGTCATGAGCGCGGTTCTTTGGCCATTGTTCACCGTCGCCGTCTATGCGCTGTCCAAGGCGCTGTACGCCCGTATCCGCAAGCTGTATTTGACGCCGCTCATCGTGACGCCCGCCATCGTCATAGCCGCGCTGCTGCTGAGCGGCAGCACGTATGAATCGTTCAATCGCGGGTCGCACTGGATCGGCGAGATGATCGGACCCGCGACGATCTCGCTCGCCGTCACGCTTCACAAGCATATGGCGGTCATGAAAAAGAACGCGCGCGCCATCGCGATTGGCGTAACCGCCGGCGGGCTCGCCGCGGTAGCGGTGTCCGCAGGCCTCGCCCGCCTGTTCGGCCTGGCGCTGCCAGTCGTAGACAGCCTCGCGCCCAAGTCGGCGACGACGCCGGTCGCGATCTCGGTCTCCGGCGCGCTCGGCGGGATGCCGACCGTCACGGCGGTCGCCACGCTCGCGACAGGGCTGACGGGCATGCTGCTCGGCCCGCTCCTCGTGCGGTGGATGCGCATCCGCAGCTCCGTCGGCCAAGGCGTGCTCTTCGGGACGGCCGCCCACGCGGCCGGCATCGCCAAGGCGTTCGAATACGGCCCGATCGCCGGCGCCTGCGCAGGCATCGCCATGGTGTGCACGGCCTTTGTCACCTTATGCGCCGCGCCGCTCATCATGGCGCTGTTCCGGTGACCGCTCAGGCCGCCGGGCGCGAGCCCGGCTTCGCGTCGCGGGCGAAGCCCGACAGTCGAAGCGCGACATACAGCACGAGAAAAGCGGCCATGATCATCGCCGAATAGTCGTACATGCGGGCGTAGCCCGTTCGGGACGCGATCGCGCCGAGCAGCACCGCGCCTAGCGCGACGCCGAGGTCGGTCGAATTGTAATACATGCTGTTGGCGAAGCCGTGCCTCTCGCGGGGCGTGCTTCGCAGCATCCACGCCTGCAGCGTCGGCTGGGTCGCGCCGAAGCCGAGGCCGTACAGCAGCGCCGAGACGATGAGCTGAGGCAGCGCGGTCGCGCCGGCAAGAACGAGCATGCTGGCAAGCACGAAGGCCGCGGCCGGAATCAGCACGGCGGCATGGCCCTTGCGGTCGAAGATTCGGCCGGCGACCGGCCGCACGAGGATCACGGTGATCGCGTTGAACAGGAAGAACAGTCCCACCTGGGCGATATGCACGCTCTCGCCGAACAGGGCGATGAAGCTGAGCAAGCCGCTGTACGTGATCGACAGCAGCATGTTCAGCAGGGCGGGGAACAGCAGCGGTCCGACCGCCCCCTTCGGGGCCGCTGCCGGTGCCCCGCCCGAATGGGCTGCGGTGCCGGCACGAGCGGGCTTCGAGGCTTCCTCTCCAGCAGTCGCCGTCTTCCGCGATCCGACAGACCCGGTCAGAAGCAGCACCGCCGCGGACAGCAGCGCCGCCGCGGCGCTTGATGACGTTAACGCGCCGAAGCCGGCCCCTTTCATCAGATTCATCCCGATCATCGGACCGAGCGACATCGCAAGGCTCGTCGACAAGCCGAAGTAGCCGATGCCTTCGCCGATGCGGTCCTGCGGAATGATGCGGGAGACGAGCGTCGGAATGATCGTGCTCGCCATGCCGAACCCTGCGCCGTACAGCACGCGCAGCGCGAGCAGCGATCCGACCTTGTCCGCGTAAGCGCACAAAAACGTGGTCAGCACCGCGGCCGTCAATCCGGCATAAAGCAGCGCGGTTCGCCCGAGCTTCGGCATCAGCGCCGCCGTCGCGAAGCGGCTTCCGATCGCGGCCAGCGCGAAGATGGCCGTCACCAGGCTCACTGTGAGGTCCTTGCCGCCCAGCTCGCCCTTGACGTATACGGGCAGCGAGGACAGCAGCATTTGCAAATTTAGAAACAATAAAAAGAAGCTGAGTGTCAGGCCGATGAAAGCCTTCGTCCACAGCGGAGCGGCTTGATTCCGTTCATTCATGTTGTCTTGGCTCCTTCGTTTTGCATGGTCTGCGCGATTCGTGTGACGCCGCGAAGCCGCGGTCGCCCTACCTTAATCCAGCCCCGCGAGGTGGCGATTCAGCCGATGCAGCAGATCGAGCAGCGTCTCCCGCTCTCGTTCGGTCAAGCATTCGCCCGCTTCCTCCATCGCCTTCTTCTCTACGGGTATCGTGCTCTCGATCAACCGGCGCCCCTCGGACGTCGCTTCAATATAGATCGCCCTTCTGTCCGCTTCGTCGACGCGCCTCGTCACCCATCCCTTGCGGACGAGATGATCCACGATGCGCGTCGTCGTCGGCTTGTCCTTGCCTGCCCGCTCGCCAAGCTCGCGTTGAATAAGCCCCTCCGAACGGGAAGCATAAAAAAGCACCGACCACTGCTCCGGCGTGATGTCGTACGGCTTCAGCCGATGGAGCAGCAGATTGGACAGCCGGCGGTACACAAGTCCGGTTGCGAACCCGAGCGAATTTTCCAATCCTTCACGATTCATCCATTGCTCACCTCAAATAGTTGTCTCGACAACTATATACCTGTATTTGCGTTCAGTCAAGGCCAGCCATCCGACAGGCGGTACGGCCACGTCAAGGACCGTTGCGATGGACCTTCAAAATAAAAGGCCGCCCTGCGGTCGTCAAACGACCGGAGGATAGCCTTTTTACGAAGCATAAGCATTAGCCCGCGATAATATGAAAGCCCGCGTCCACATGCAGCACTTCGCCCGTGATGCCGCGCGACAAGCCGCTGATCAGGAACATCGTCGCGTCACCCACTTCCGATTGGTCGACGTTGCGGCGCAACGGCGCTTTTTCTTCGACCGTGTTCATAATGTCGTTAAAGCCGGAGACCCCTTTGGCCGCCAGCGTGCGGATCGGTCCCGCGGACACGGCGTTGACGCGAATGCCGTACTTGCCGAGGTCCTCGGCCAGATAGCGGACGCTCGCTTCGAGCGCCGCTTTGGCGACGCCCATCACGTTATAGTTGCGCATGACGCGCTCGGCGCCCAGGTAAGTCTGCGTGACGATGCTGCCGCCTTCCGTCATGAGCGGCTTCGCGGCTTTGGCGACGGCTACCAGGGAAAAGGCGCTGGACTCCTGCGCGAGCAAGTAGCCTTCACGCGAAGTATCCACGTATTCGCCGCCGAGATCGTCCTTGTCCGCGAATGCCAGCGAGTGCACGACGCCGTGGACGATCCCCGCCTCTTCCTTGATCTTGGCGAACGCCGACGCGATCGACGCATCGTCGGACACGTCGCATTGCACCGTGAGCAGCGGTTCGATGCCGCTCTCGGCGAGCAGCTTCGCCAGCTTTTCATAAGAGCGTTCCTTGCGGTACGTGAAAATCAGGCGGGCGCCCTGCGCGTGCAGCGACTTGGCGATGCCCCACCCGATGCTTCGTTCATTGGCGATTCCCATTACGATGACATGTTGACCGTTAAGCAATCCAGACACTTCCATCTACCTCCGCTTGCGCATTAAACTTGAGATGCTTCATTATAGCTCAAAGCGCAGGCGAAGGACAGGCCGGTGCCGGGGCGGCTTTTTCAAAGCAGGATGGCCTCACCAATCAGGATTGACCTTCTAGCGGTTCAACCCGCGCTCGCGTCCGGGTCGAAGCCCCGCGTCTCCTTGCCGAGCGCGAGCAGGACGGCGACGCCGACGACGATCGCGCCGCAAAAAATAAGGAATACACCCGTAATGCCCATCCCTCGTTCCAGCAAATAGCCGACCAGGTACGGACCGATCACCCCGCCGATGCGGCCGAACGAGGCTGCCATGCCCGCACCGGTCGACCTGATCCGCGTCGGATACAGCTCCGGCGTATATGCGTACATCGCGCCCCAAGCCCCCAGATTAAAAAAAGACAGGCATGCGCCGGCGGTCATCAGCATAGTGTCGGAGACGGCGGCGCCGAACCACCAGGCGCATAGCGCCGTGCCGATCAGATAGATCGTCAGCACGAGCTTGCGGCCGAGCTTCTCGATGAGCCAGGCGGCGCTGAAGTAGCCGGGCAGCTGGGCCAGCGTCATGAAAAGCACGTACTCGAAGCTTTTGACAAGGCTGAAGCCCTTCAGCACCATCACCTGCGGCAGCCACAGGAACATCCCGTAGTAGGAAAAGACGACCGTAAACCACAGCACCCACAGCGCCGCAGTCGCCCCGCGATGGCGCGGCGCCCACAGCTGCGCGAACCGCTCCGACAGCTTCGCCCGGGCCTGCTTCGCCTGCTGCGCCTTGAACCGGGGAGGCTCCTGTACCGCGCTTCTTAAGTAGACGGCGTACAAGCAGGGCAGCGCGCCGATGACGAAGGCCGCCCGCCATCCGTAATCCGGGATGACGAAGTATCCGATGAGCGCGGCGGCGATCCAGCCGACCGCCCAGAAGCTCTCGAGCAGCACGACCGAGCGCCCGCGGTCCTCCGCGCGCACCGATTCGGATACGAGCGTCGAAGCGACAGGGAGCTCGCCGCCCAGACCGAAGCCTGCGGCGAACCGCAGCAGGCACAGCACGGCGAAGCTCGCCGCGAGCGCCGATAGGCCGCTCGCGATGCTGAATACGAGCAGCGTGGCGAGCAGGACGACGCGCCGCCCGTAGCGGTCCGCGAGCGACCCGGCGACGGCGGCGCCGAGGGCCATGCCTACGGAGCCGATCGCCGCGAGGAATCCTAGCTGCTGCTTGCCGAGATCCCAATCGGCGGCGAGCGCCGCCGCCACAAACGAGATGAGCCCGACGTCCATCGCGTCGAACAGCCAGCTTAGGCCGGCGCTGAGCATCAGTTTTCGTTGACCCGTGTTACCCGTTCGAAGGTCCGATATGGCTTTGGCCATCGGCGTCTCTCCTTTGGCGTCGTAGACTTGTACTTCCCTAGTCTTACCCAAATTTGGCCGGATTTTTGTTTGGCGCTACTTTTTTTGATACATTATGTAGATGGGAGAAGGAGGAACCGCGATGCCGGATATCGTCTTGCAATCGTTCGTGTGGCTGGCGGCCGCATTCATCGCCGTCGCGCTGCTCTGCGGCGTGTACGGCATCTTCGTCGAGCCTGCCCGGCTGTCCGTCTCCCGGCGCGAGATCCGCTCCGCCTGGCTGCCTGCGGGCTTCGACGGCACCAAGATCGTTCAATTCAGCGATACGCATATCGGTCCGCACTACTCGATCGGCCAATTAAGCAGATTGATCGACGTCATCAATGCGGAGAAGCCGGATATCGTCGTGTTCACTGGCGACCTGTTCGATGCGAGCAAGCGCAACGACGAGCGGGAGCAGGATCTGTCTCCCCTGCTGTCGCGCATCGAAGCGCCGCTCGGCAAGTTCGCCGTCTACGGCAATCACGACTTCGGCTACGAGCGCAACAGACGCTCCCAGAATCCATCCTTGACGCGCGGCGGTTTCGATATGCTGCTCAACGAGACGAAGCGAATCCGGCTCGCGAACGGGGAGCACCTGTCGGTGTCCGGACTCGACGACTACGTGCTGGGCCGACCTGACCCGCTTCGCGCGCTTTCCAAGCTTCGTCCGGAAGGCTTCAATCTGCTGCTCGTGCACGAGCCGGACCTCGCGCCTTCCTTCGCGCGATTCCCGATCGACCTGCAGCTGTCCGGCCACAGTCACGGCGGCCAGGTCAAGCTGCCTCTGCTCGGCGCGCTCGTCCGCACGAAGTACGGCAAGCAGTATTTATCCGGGCTGCACATCGTCTCCGACCGGCGCCGGCCGTCCCGGCCATTCCTTCTGTACGTCAACCGTGGAGTCGGCACGACGCGCTGGCGCGTACGATTCGGCAGCGTGCCCGAGCTGTCCGTATTCACGCTGCGGCGGCAGGAGCCCGATCGGCAGGAGGCTGACAGGCCATAAAAACAGCCAGGCGATGCGCATCCAAAATGCGCGCTGCCTGGCTTGTTCGATCGTAAGGCGCCTTATTCCCCGGTCGGCGGCGTAAATGTCCGCTTCGCGAACTCCGCATCCATCATGAAAAACGCGTTGCTGTCGTTGTCGATGCGCTTCAGCTTGGCGATGATGCTGTCGAACAGCGCTTCCTCTTCGACCTGCTCGTCGATGAACCACTTCAGGAACTGGATCGTCGCATGCTCCCGGTCGTTCATCGCGAGATCGGACAGGTTGTAGATGCGGCGCGTAACCTCTTGCTCGTGCTCGTAAGCATGCTCGAACACCTCGAGGATGGAGCCGTACTCGTTTTGCGGATCGGGAATGCCCTTCAGCTTCACCTTTTTGCCGCGGTCGTTCAGGTATTTGTAGATCTTGGACGCGTGGAAGCGTTCTTCTTCGGCTTGGATGACGAAAAAGTTCGCGAAGCCGTCCAGGCTCTCCGCGGAGCAGTAGCCGGCCATCGCGAGATAGACGTGCGCGGAATGCAGTTCAAAGTTAAGCTGCTCGTTCAGCGCATCGTGCAGCGTGTCGTTCATCATATTAGCGCACCTCCATGAAAAGTTGTTCGAACGCTACTCAGTTTACCACATTCTGCCTCGCTCGCCCATGGTCATCGCCGACACTTTTCGCACGCTGTCACGCTCCGGCAGGCGCCTTGCCGCTGCGCATGGTCGATTCGGGGTAAGAAATCGTGGACCTATCCGCGGCAACCATGGCATAATCGAAGCTGGACTGGTTAATCATGGAATCCGGCAAAAGCGAGGTGAATCGATGGAAACGGAATCTCTGCGTATGGTCGAGCAGCTGGCCGAGAAAAAAATGAAAATCTTTAAGCAAAGTAAGCTGCGCTACTTGGCCCGATCGGCGCTTGCCAGCATGTTCATCGGCTTCGGCGTAATCGTCGCCTTCAAGACGGGCAACTTCTTCTACCTCGAGCACTCCCCGCTGACGTATCCGATGGCGGCGATCACGTTCGGGGCCGCGATCATTCTGATCGTTTACGGGGGCGGCGACCTGTTCACGGGCAATACGTTCTACTATTCGTACACGGCGCTGCGCCGCAAAATCCGGTGGTCCGACACGATTAAGCTATGGTGCTGGAGCTACGCCGGCAATATTATCGGCGCCTGCCTGTTCGCATTCATGATTTTCGCCACCGCCTTGTTCAAGGATGCGAGCGTCAACGGCTTTTTGCTCAGCGTCGTGGACAAGAAAATGAACACGCCGGTCGTTGAGCTGTTTTTCCGCGGCATTCTGTGCAATTGGCTCGTCTGCCTCGCTTTCTTCGTTCCGATGTCAATGAAAGAAAATGGCGCGAAAATGTTCGCGATGATGCTGTTCGTCTTCTGCTTCTTCATCTCGGGCTACGAGCACAGCATCGCCAACATGTGTACGTTCGCCATCGCGCTGGTGCTCCATCATCCGGGCACGATCTCGCTCGGCGGCGTTCTGCACAACCTGATCCCGGTCACGCTGGGCAACCTGATCGGGGGCGGCGTGCTCATGGCCTATATGTATCATTTTGTCAATAAGCCGTTCATGGACGATCAACCGCAGGATGAACACTAGATGCGGGACAAGGAGAGGATTCAAATGAAAAAAACGAGAATCGTCATTATCGGCGCGGGCGCCGTGGGCTCTACGACCGCGTATACGCTTATGCTGCGCAACCGGGTGGACGAATTGGTGCTCATCGACGCCAACCACAAGAAAGCGGTCGGCGACGCGCTGGACATGAATCACGGGATGCCTTTCCTCGGCGGCGGTGACCTCTGGGCGGGCGGCTACGAAGACTGCAAGGACGCCGACATCATCGTGATCACGGCCGGCGCGGCCCAGCGCGAAGGCGAGTCGCGGGTCGACCTGCTGAAGCGCAACGCCGTCATCATCGACAGCATCGTCGAAGAGGTGCTGAAGTACAATACGTCGGGCATCCTGCTCATCGCCTCCAATCCGGTCGACATCATGAGCTATATTACTTGGAAAAAGTCGGGCTGGCCCGTCGAGCGGATCATCGGCTCCGGCACGCTTCTGGACAGCGCGCGCTTCCGCTACCTGATCGGCGAAAAGTTGAAGATCGACCCGCGCAGCGTGCACGGCCATATCGTAGGCGAGCACGGCGATTCCGAGCTGCCGCTCTGGAGTCTCGCCAACGTAGCCGGCGCCGAGCTGTCGCTTAGCGACGCAGACAAAGAAGAGATCTTCACGAACACGCGGGACGCCGCCTATCAGATCATCAATGCGAAGGGCGCGACCTACTACGCCATCGCGCTGGCGCTGGACCGGATCTGCACCGCCATCCTGCGCGACGAAGGCGCGGTACTGAATGTCTCCACGCTGCTGCGGGATTACCATGGCGTATCCGACGTGTTCCTCGGCGTTCCGTGCGTCGTCGACCGCCAAGGCGTCCGGGAGATCATCGACATCAAGATCTCCGACTTCGAACGCCAGCTGCTGCACCGCTCGGCGGACAAGCTCCGCAACCTCATTGCGAGCATCGGCGTCTGACGGCGCCAAGAGCAAGCAGACCCCCTGTCGTCTCCTCGGACGATCAGGGGGTCTGTTCATTCGGCTTGATCATAACGCGCTCACTCCTGCGCGATCAGGCCAAGGCGATTGCGCCATGCGACGGGAACATCGGTCCCAGGCACCGAGCGATCGTTCGCCGCGGATTGAAGCGAGGCAAGCTCCGACGTCAATTCGCCGAACCAGGCCGCGTCGCGGATCGAGAGCGACACGTCGATGAGATTGCGAAGCTGCTCTTCGTTGTAGCGCGCCGTCTGCGGCAGCGTCCGCAGCGCGCCTTCGGGGACGACGATCTCGGTACCGATCGCATCCGTGCGATCCGAGGCGGTGACGAATATGCCAGCGGCGCCTTGCATCGACAGAATCGAATTCACGAAGCCCTGAATCAGTTCACCTTGTTTGGTCGTGCCGGCCACCCATTCTCCTATTTCAAATCGCATGCAAATCACCGCCTGTTCGTAAGGGTCAGCCCGAGAGTCGAATTCGGCTCTTGAACTATACTGTTATTATAATGGTTACAGTTGAAATCGTCAAGAGCGCTGAGCCGGGCTCCTCTTTTCTTCGGGATTGTCCGTTTTTCCGTGCTCTTCCAATTTGCCGGGCTCTTCGGTGTTGACAGACTCGTCCGTTTTGCCGACCTCGGCCAGCATGCGCCCGAGATCCGCAAACACGCTGCCGATCTGCTTGAGCCGTTCGGGCTCCGCGTTCGCCACGCTCTGCCTGAAGCTCTCGAGCTGGACTCGCCGCGCATGCTCCACGGCTTGCTTGAGCCGGCCATGCGACGCCTCGGTGGGATCGGTCACCGTATCCGCATAGCGATCCACGCAGTCCGCCGCCGCTGCAAGCGCCTGATCGAGCTCCGGAACCTTAAGCCCTGCCGCCTCGAGCTCGATCAAACTTCGGGCGATGCCTCGCGCTTGAACAGAGAGATGCTCCAGCCGCTCCATTGCGGCCGATACGCGTTCGACGCGCTCGCGACGCCCCCGTCCGAGCGGGACGAATTTCAGGCTCTGCCGGGCAAGCGCCGTCGCTTCGTTGCCTTTTTTGATGAGCTGAAGCAGTCCGCGCGCCTCCTCCAGCACCTGCGCCGGATGGCGCCTTCCCTTGGCCGCCTCGTCAAAATCCCGCAGCACCGCGGCGATTCGCTTGCCGAGGCCCGAAGCCGCATTCAGCGCCTCCCGCGTCGTATCCCTCGGCACGAGCGCCAGATTGACCGCGACCGCGACGCCCGAGCCGAGCAGCGTCTCGAGGACCCGGTAGGCCGCGTAGCCGTGCGTGTTGCCGAAGGCGAGCACGAGCAGCGCGCTCACGCCGATCTGGGCGCCGATCTGACTGTTGAGGCGCAAAGCGTTCGATACGGCCAGCCCGGCCAGCACGACGAGCGCGACCGTCGCCGCATTTACGCTGAGCCACTGGCCGGCCAACATGCTGATGCCGATGCCGACGATGATGCCCACGATACGGTACAGGCCCTTCTGGATCGAATCCGCCACCGTCACCTGCAAAGTCAATATGGCCGCGATCGGCGCGAAGTACGGATACGAGTGCGGCGTTACGGCTTCTGCCAGCAACCACGACAGACCGCAAGCAAGCGCCGTCTTGACCGATTGCAAGTCGAACCCCAGCTTGCGTATGAAGCGTATTGCGTCCCTCGTCATGCCGCTCACATCCTACCGAATATTAACCTTATTATAACAAGCCTTAACCATTGCTAAAGTTACGAAGCGGTGACCGCGTGAATGGGTGAATCGATAGAAAAAACCGAACGGAAGTTCAGCTATCTCTATTAAGACGGCCGTTGACACCGCGTTATGGCCCCGACTATACTCGGATCATAACCAATTATTCCAACTAGTTTACTGATGTTTAAGTTGTCTACCGGATTGCCGGAGACCGGAACGCTGCGCCGCTTTTAAAAAGCGCGTGGGCGCCCGGTCTTTTTTAATAACAAAGGAGGCATAAACGATGATTCAGATCAAAACGCCGGCTCAATATTGGAACCGGCCGGGCGCACTGCGCGAAGCGGCTCCTTGGAAGCCCTATGCGGGCCGGAAGGCTGTCGTCATCGCCGGGCGTCAAGCCTGGTCGAAAGCGTCCGAAGACCTGCTCGGGCGGTTCTACGACGACGGTATCGCGTTCGTCTATTATCCGTTCGAGGGCTATTGCACGGCAAAAAAGGTCAACGTGTACGCGGAAAAGGCTTCAGCCTTCGGAGCGGAGCTGGTCGTCGGCATCGGCGGCGGGAGCGCGATCGACTTGGCCAAAGCCACAGGCGTGCGGCTCGGGCTTCCCGTCGTGACTGTGCCGACGGTCGCAGCCACGTGCGCGGCCTGGTCCGCCCTGACCGTCTTGTACGACGACGAAGGCAGAGCGGCAGGCTACCTGCCGCTGCCCGAATCGCCAGCGCTGGTGCTGGCCGACACCGTGCTGCTGGCGGCCGCGCCAGCCCGGTATTTGGCGGCCGGCATCGCCGACAGCGCGGTCAAATGGTACGAGACGCGAATCAACGTGCCATACGGAAAATACGGCCATCTGGACGGGCGGATCGGCTGGCATACGTCACTGCTCGCGCTTGAGATCTTGAAGCGCGATGCAGTCGCCGTCTACCGGGAGGCGCAGCAAGGCCGAACGCACGCCGCGTTCGCCGACGTCGCCGACGCGATCTTCCTGCTGGCCGGCCTCGTCGGCAGCATCGCCGCCGGAGGCAAGCGCGCAGCGTTCGCCCATGCCATCCACGACGCGCTCACCTGGTTCCCCGAGACGAAAGGCGCGCTGCACGGCGAAAAGGTAGCCTTCGGCCTGATCGCGCAGCTTGCGCTCGAAGGCCAGCTTGAGGAAGCGGCGTACTGGGCCGCCTTCTATCTGGATCTCGGACTGCCGGTGACGCTGTCCGATCTCGGCTTTCCGGCGGCAGCCGCATACGGCGAGCTAGCCGCGAGGATCGCCGCGTACGTTCCCTTCGACGCGGAGACTGCCGAAGGACTGTCTTTTCCGGTCAGCGAACGGCTGCTGGCCGAGGCGATCGTCCAAGCCGATCTGATCGGCAGGCGCGCGATTCGCAACGCGTCCGCTGTCCCCCCCGCCATCTGAACCTGCCGCGGCTTCCCTTACTTCTTTTATCATTTTAAAAGGTGGTCATTCAATTGAAGTTGTCGATCAAGCAAGCATTCGCTCCCTTGCTCCTCGCTGCGGCGCTCGCGGTGACCGCGGGCTGCTCGAACGATTCGAACGCCGCCGGGCGCTCGTCCTCCCCCGCTGTCAAGGCGGACGGGCCAGCGTCTGCGGCCGCGTCTTCTCCCGCTGCTTCCTCTTCTTCGGCTTCCGGCGGCGGCGCGGCTGTGGATTTAAGCAAGGTCACCCTTCGGGTAGGACAGACCGGTTGGGGCAATTACGAGCAGGGCTTCAGAGCTGCTGGACTGGACGACACCCCGTACAAGATCGAATTCAGCGTCTTCCAGGGCGGCAACCTGCAGCTCGAGGCGATCGCGGCGGACCATCTGGATGTCGCGCTGACGAGCGAGATTCCTCCTATTTTCGCTTCACAAGCGGCCGGCGGCGGCAACTTCAAGGTCATTGCGCTGCAAAACGCCAACACGCTGAATCAGGAACTCGTCGTTCCGAAACACTCCCCGATCAAGGCCGTAGCGGATCTGGCGGGCAAGAAGGTCGCCTACGTCAAGGCGACGACCGCGCATTATTTCCTCGTTAAAATGCTGAACGAAGCCGGACTCGAATGGTCCGACATCAAGCCGGTCGAGCTGACGACCGCCGACGGCTTGAGCGCCCTGCTCGGGGGCAAGGTCGACGCGCTCGCCAGCTACGGCAACGCGATCATCTCTGCCCGCGCGAACGGCGCGACGACGCTCGCGAGCGCCAAGGACATCCTGTCCGGCAACTTCCCCATCGAAGCGACGCCGGCGGCGATCGCCGATCCGGCCAAACACGCGGCGATCGCGGATTTCCTGAATCGCATCAACCGGTTCAACGAATGGCAGCGCGCGCATCAGGAGGAATGGGCCAAGCTGACCGCCGAAGCGACGCATCAAGAGTTGGGCCAGGCGCTTCAGACGATCAAGGAAGGCGAAGCGCAGCGGCCGACCCGGATCAATCCGGTCACGCCGGAAGCGATCGCCTCGAACCAAGACGTCGCGGATACGCTCCAGGCGGTGGGGCTGCTTCAGAGCAAGGTCGACGTGTCCGGCTTTTACAGCGATGCGTTCAAGAATGACATTCCATAACTCCGAAAGGCGGCTGACGACATGACGACTCGCCCGAAGGGACATGGAGAGCGGCTGGCAAAGCTTCAGCCCTGGCTTCTGCCGCTCCTCATCCTCGCCCTGTGGCATATCCTTACTGCCGCAGGCTTGATCCCAGCCAGCACGTTACCTGCGCCTGCCGCGGTGTGGCGCACCTTCGTCGGCACGCTGCGCAGCGGCGAGCTCGGGCATAATCTCGGCATCAGCGCGCTCCGCGCGTTGATCGGGTTCGCCATTGGCGGCGGGATCGGCTTCACGCTCGGCCTGCTCAACGGCTTGTGGCGTCAGGCCGAGCGCACGACCGACACGACCATCCAGATGGTCCGCAACATTCCCCTTTTCGCGCTGCTGCCGCTCTTCATCATCTGGTTCGGCATCGGCGAAGAGATCAAGCTGGCGCTGGTCGCGGTCGGGGTCTTTTTCCCCGTATACCTGAACACGTACCACGGTATCCGCTCCGTCGATCCGGGCCTCGTCGAGATGGGCCGCGTCTACGGGCTGAGCCGCGCGTCGCTTTACCGCCACATCGTGCTGCCTGGCGCGCTGCCTTCGATCCTCGTAGGCATCCGGTACGCGCTCGGCATCACCTGGCTCGTCCTGATCGTGGCGGAGACGGTCGCGACGGACGCCGGCATCGGCTATATGGCGATGAACGCGAGGGAGTTTTTCCAACTGGACGTCATCGTCCTCAGCATTATCGTCTATGCGCTGCTCGGCAAGGCGTCGGACACCATCGCCAAGCTGCTCGAGAAGCGTCTGCTCCGTTGGAATCCGGCTTACAAACCCAAGTAAGAACAAACCGAGCTTCATTCCGTGAAGGGATGAGGCTTAGCGCCGTCAACGGCAATGGAGGAGGAACAGTGCCATGTCAGATCCAAAAACGGGCTCGCGCTTCGAGCTCCGGCAGCTCGGCATCCGCTTCGGCGAGAAAACGGTGCTTCACCAAATCGATCTGTCCGTCCGCGAGGGCGAGTTCATCGCCGTCGTCGGCCGCAGCGGCTGCGGCAAAAGCACGCTGCTTCGTCTGATCGCGGGAATCGAGCGTCCCACCGACGGAAAAATCGTATGGAACGACGCATCCGGCGGCAACCCGAACGCGTATACGCGCGTGCTGTTCCAGGAGGCCCGGCTGCTGCCCTGGAAGTCCGTCCTCGATAACGTGCGCGTCGGGGCCCGGTCTGACCGGCGGCTGGCGCTGGAGTCTCTCGCGCATGTCGGACTTGCCGACCGGGCCAAGGAGTGGCCCCACGTACTGTCCGGCGGCCAGAAACAGCGCGTCGCCCTCGCGAGGGCGCTCGCGAGCCGCCCGCGGCTCCTGCTGCTCGATGAACCGCTGGGCGCGCTCGACGCGCTGACGCGGATCGAGATGCAGCAGCTGATTGAGCGGCTATGGCTTGAGGACGGCTTCACGACGGTGCTCGTCACGCACGACGTCAGCGAGGCCGTCGCTTTGGCCGACCGCGTATTGCTCATCGAGGAGGGCCGCGTCGAGCTGGACGTCCGCATCGAGCTGGCTCGGCCGCGCGAGCGCGACAGCGGATTCGCCTATTACGAGCGGCTGATCCTGAACCGAGTGATGGGGCGCCCGGACGACGAGGAGCATACGTCCAAGGCGCGCAAGCTCAGCTATACGATATAATTCTGCAAGCAAGCCGGACGATACCGGCTTGCTTATTCAAGGAGGAATGCATGATGTGCGCCCTATCCATTCGCCGGTCCATCGCCGGCATTCCCGTCTACATCCCCGCCAAGTCCGCCGCCCAAGCGTCTCGCGAACGGACGGCGTCCGCGCGCGCGATTCGTCTCTCCGCCAACGAGACGACGCTCGGCGCCTCGCCGCGTGCTGTCGAAGCCGTCCGAAAGGCGGCCCAAGACTTGTATTTGTACCCGGATCCGCATCAGATCGGTCTGCGGAAAAAGCTTGCAGCCAAGCTCGGCGTGGGCGAGGACCAGCTTATTTTCGGAAATGGCTCGTTCGAGCTGCTGTCTCTTTCCGCGCTCGCGTTTCTGAACGAAGGCGACGAATCGGTCTATCCCGTCCCCTCCTTCGGCTGGTACCGGGTGGCCACGCTCGCAGCGGGCGGCGTTCCGGCGGAAGTGCCGTTGGACGCCGCGCACCGTATCGACCTGGACGCCATATTAAATCGAATTAACGGCGCTACGCGTCTCGTCTGGCTCTGCAATCCGAACAACCCGACCGGCAGCTATCTGAACGCCGGCGAGCTGACCGCGTTTCTCGACGCGCTGCCGGGCGGCATCGCGGTCGTCGTCGACGAAGCGTACTTCGAATATGTTGTACAGGCGGATTATCCCGATACCGTCAAGCTGCTGGACCGGTACCCGAACCTGATCGTGCTGCGCACCTTCTCGAAAGCGTACGGGTTGGCGGGGCTGCGGATCGGCTACGGCATTGCCGGAAGCGAGACCGTCCGTGCGATCAACCGGATCCGTCCGCCCCTCAACGTCAACCGGCTGGCCGAAGCGGCAGCAGCCGCAAGCCTCGACGATCATGACTATGTGCGAGCCGTGCTGGACAACAATCGCGCGGGCATGGCCGAATACGTCCGCGCGTTCGGCGAACTAGGCCTCTCTTACATCCCATCCCAAACCAACTTCATCATGGTCGACCTCGGCCGGGACGGCAGTCCCGTGTACGAGAAACTATTGGACGGGGGCATTCAAGTCAGAGCGGGACGCGAGTTCGGCATGCCGAGCTGGCTGCGCATCACGATCGGCCGGCCCGAGGAGAACCGGGCGGTGATAGAGGCGCTTAGAGCGGCATTAGAAGCGGAATAAGGACGGATGTCCGGCGCGCGAGCGCTGGACATCTTTTTTACCGTTCGCCCCTGGTTCTTTCGACGATCGGACACAAAAAGAGACATCGGATTACGCTCCGATGTCTCTTTCCGATGTCTCCGTCTCTTCAGCTGTGAACTGACGCCCTTGCCAACGTGTGCCGATTGGCCGGGATCGGTACGCCGAGGTTGCCCCGAAGCGTGTCGGCTTCGTATTCGGTCCGGTAGATGCCGCGCTCCTGCAGCAGCGGCACGACAAATTCGACGAAGTCGTTCAACCCGCTCGGGAACGTCGAGTGAATGATGAAGCCGTCCGCCCCCTCCTCCTCGTGCCACTGCTGGATGAGGTCCGCGATCCGCTGCGGGGTGCCGAGGAACGCGGGGCGGGGCGTCGCCGAGCGCAGCGCGACCTGGCGAAGCGTCAGCCCCTGCTCGCGCGCGTCGCGCTTGATCTTGTCCGTGCCGCTGCGGAAGCTGTTGCTGCCGAGATCGCCGACGTCCGGGAAGGGCTCGTCGAGCGGATACTGCGAGAAGTCGTGATGCTCGAAAAAACGGCCGAGATAGTCGAGCGCTTTATCGATCGATACGAGATTGGCGATCTCCTCGTACTTGCGTTCCGCCTCTTCCTGCGTGCGGCCGATGATCGGCCCGATGCCCGGCAGGATGACGATATCGTCGCGGGACCGGCCGAACGCGACCGCGCGGTCCTTGACGTCGCGGTAAAATGCTTTGGCTTCCTCCAAGTTTTCCTGGCCGGTGAAGACGGCGTCGGCTTCCTTGGCTGCGAGGTTTTTGCCGCTCTCGGAGGAGCCCGCCTGGAAGATAACCGGTTGCCCTTGCTTCGAGCGCGCCACGTTGAGCGGGCCCTCGACCGAGAAGTACGTCCCCTTATGATTCAGGCGATGCATTTTCGAAGGGTCGAAAAACACGCCGGATGCCTTGTCGCGAACGAACGCGTCGTCCTCCCACGAGTCCCAAAGCCCTTTCGTCACCGCCAGATACTCTTCTGCGATTTTATAGCGCTCGTCGTGGCTCGGATGCTCCGTCTTCCCGTAGTTGCGCGCAGAGCCTTCGAGCGGAGAGGTCACGACGTTCCAGCCAGCGCGTCCGCCGCTGATCTGGTCGAGCGAGCCGAACTGCCTCGCGACCGTGAACGGCTCGCTGTAGGAGGTGGACAGCGTGCCGACGAGTCCGATCCGCTTCGTGACGGCGGCAAGCGCGGAGAGGATGGTGATCGGCTCGAACCTGTTGAGGAAGTGCGGAATCGACTTTTCGTTAATGTAGAGGCCGTCGGCGATAAAGACGAGGTCGAACAGTCCCTCCTCGGCCTTCTGGGCGGCTTGAACATAAAAGGGCAGGCTGACGCTGGCGTCGGACGGAATCTCCGGATGTCTCCAGGCCGAGATGTTGCCTCCGACGCCGTGAATGATCGCGCCGAATTTCAACTTTTTGCGAGCGGTCATGTTACATTCCTCCTTCGATTGGGTGCCGAATGATTGAGCGGCCGGTTGGCCATGGGGTCGTTGGGTTCATGCGAATCCGCCGAATCGGTGTATGCCGACGAACGGCTCCTCCATATGCGGGAAAGGCTAGATCTTCAGCAAGGCGGCATCGTTCAGATGCAGGCGGTAGCTTTTGACGAGAATATCTCCGTTGTACAGATCCTTGTCGTATGCGCGTTCGAAGCCGAGACGCTCGTAGAGGCGGATGGCCGAAGCCATCAGATCGGACGTATGCAGATGCAGCGTATCCGCGCCGTGCGCCCTGGCTCGCCGGGCGGATTCGCGGAGCAGCGCGGTGGCGACGCCGCGGCCGCGGGCTTCGGGCCTTACGGCGATGAGCCTGACGATCGGGGATTCGATGCCAAGGTCGCGGCCGTAGGCGATCAAGGAGGAGTCGAACAGCACCGCGCTGCCGACGAGCCTGCCGTCCGCTTCTGCGACCAGGCGGGCGAAAGGCCCCGGCGCATCCACGGATTCGGCGATGTTGCGCTTGTACTCGATCCAGCGCTCTTCGGGCATCGTGCTCTCGTATTGGCCGTACGCGGCGAGCAGCACCTCCCGGATCTCCTCGCGGTCCCTGTCCTCGGCCTCGCGAACGAATACTTCTGACTGAGGCATATTCAAGCTCCTTTCTTTCCGGTTATAAAGGTATCGTGAATACGGCGAGCGATGCAGACGGAGACGAGAGCGTAATCGCAGTTAACAGATTGTCGTATATACCGGAGCATAGGAGTGGTCGTCGTCATAGGGGCGTGACAGCAGAATGAATCGGTCACGGACAGACGTTGCGGTCATCGGGCTGCCGCGGATACGGCGTCCGAAGCCGACGGGAAACGGGATAGCCCAAACGGGAGCAGCTCGAGCGCCGGCTTGCCCTTGACCGTCCAATCCGCCAGCGCCTCTCCGATCGCGCTGGCGAACTTGAAGCCGTGTCCGGAAAATCCGCCGGCGAGCAGCACGTTCGGCAGCTCGGGATGCTTGTCGACGATAAAATGCTCATCCGGGGACAGCTCGTATTTGCACGCCGTCCCTTGCAGCAGCCGGCCTTCTGCGCCGGGCAGAAATTCGCCCAACGCCTTCCGCAGATCCGTTTCGTCCTCCGGATAGGCGCCGAACGGCTCTAACCGCTCGCCCGGCTGCCACCGGCGTCCGCCGTCATGCCGGCCGATCTTCACACCGGCGCCGCCGATACTCGGAAATCCGTAATATCCGCCTGACGCTCCGCCGAACGTGAAGCCCGGCAGGCGGCCGGCGCCGAACAGCTCCTCGTCGGCCTCGAACCAGCCGACGACTTTGCGGACCGCCGCGACCGGCAGCACGACGCTCGGCTCAAGCGACCTGAACCAGGCTCCCGCGCTGACGATGACGCTGCCCGCTTCATAATCCCCGCGGTTCGTGCGGACGCTTACGACGCCCGCCTTCTGCCCCAGGCCCGTGACCGTCGTATTCGTCAGCAGCTCGGCGCCCGCGGCCAGCGCTTGACGCCGGTATGCGGCCACGCACTGCTCGCTGAACAGATAGCCTGCATCCGGTTCATACAATCCACGGTAACGTTCAGATACCGAAAATCCCGGCCAGCGGTGCATGATCTCCGCGGCGTCCAACAATTCGTAGCGCACGCCTTCCTTGTCCGCGTCCGCGAACCGATTCTCGTACGAATACGCGGCCGGATCGCTCAGATTCAGCACGCCGGAGCGTTCCAGCAGCCGCTCCCCCGTCTGCGCCTCCAGCTCGCGCCACAGCGCATCCGCCCGAAGCGCAAGCCGGACGTAATGCGGTCCGCCGTGATACACGTGGCGGATGAGCCGCGGCTCGCCGTGATGGCTCCCTCCCGTATGCGGCGGATCGAACGCGTCGATCAGCAGCGTCTTCAAGCCGCGAGCCGCCAGATGATAGCCGGCGCTCATGCCCATCGAGCCCGCGCCGACGACGATGACGTCGAATACGCGAGATGCGCTCATACGCGCGTATCCGCTGCGGGCCCGGGTCGCCCGCTTCCCGAAGGCTCGGAAGCGGACACCGTCGCAATGCCGCCTTCGGCCGCAAGTTCGTCCAACGCTTCCCCGGCTATGGCAGCCAGGTACGCAGCAGCATGCGGCAGCGCGGATTCGTCGACGTCGAAGGCAGGGTGATGCCATTCGTGCGGCCCGTTCGTACCCAGGAAAACGAAGGCGCCCGGGGCTTCCTGCAGGTACAGCGCGAAGTCCTCTCCTGCCGGGGACGGCTTAGGCTCCACGACGTCGAGCCCCGCCGACGTCGCCGCTCGCGCCGCGGCGCGCGCCCAGCGCGCGTCATTGATGACCGGCGGCGGCCCGCCCGTCCAGCGCGTCCGCGCCGTCGTCCCGAAGGCTGCGGCCACGCCGTCCACGACCTGCTCGAACCGGCGCCTTACCTCCGCGCGCACGCCCTCGTCGAACGTACGGATCGTACCGTCGAAAATCGCTTTCTCGGGAATGATGTTCCACGAGGTGCCGGCGCTGAGCCGCGTGACGCTGACGACGGCGCTGTCGAGCGAGCTCACGTTGCGGCTGACGATGCTCTGAAGCGCCGTCAGCATGTGCGCAGCGGTGACGAGCGGGTCGAGCCCGGCCTCCGGCACGGCGGCATGCGTACCCTTGCCGTCGACCTCGACGGCGAACCCGTCCGCAGCGGCCATGATCGCGCCTGCGCGAATGCCGATCGTGCCGACGGGCAGGTCCGGCTTGTTGTGCAGGCCGAACACTGCGCTTACGCCCTCGAGCGCCCCGCTCTCGATCACTTGCGCGGCACCTTTCGCTTTTTCCTCCGCAGGCTGGAACAGCAGCCGAACCGTGCCGGGCAGCTCTGCTTCGCGCCGCTTCAGCAGCACGGCCGCTCCGATGAGCGCGGCCGTATGAAAGTCATGCCCGCAGGCGTGCATCGCTCCCGGACGGCGCGAAGCGAACGGCAGTCCCGTCTCCTCCTCGACCGGAAGCGCGTCGATATCGGCTCGCAACGCCACGACCGGACCGCCATTCAAGCCGCCGATCTCCGCTACGAGCCCGGTTCGAAGCGGATAATCCGCGATCCGGATGCCTTCCTCCCCGAGCCAACCTCGGATAGCCGCCGTCGTCTCGAATTCTTCGCCCGACAGCTCCGGGTTCGCGTGCAGTTGGCGCCGAATGTCGATCAAGCGCCCGACAAGCGGCTCGGTTGCCGTCAAACTCATCTCTTGATCCTCCTTTGATTGCTATAGAATGGCATCAGCCGATCGCTCTCGCTCACCCGCCGCAGCTCGATTTTCCGTCTCCCAGCCGTCTTCAATCGACGCCGACCGGCAGCTCTTCGAAAGCTTCTTTGATGAGACGAATCGACCGCTCGCGCTTCGCAAAGTCTGCCAGGATCGTCGTGAACAGCAGCTCGTTCACGCCGTAGACGCCCGCCAGCTCAAGCAGCCGCTCCCGCACCTGCTCCTTCGTGCCGCGCGTGATGTCCGCATCCCGAACTTCGGCGGTGAACGTCTCGCCGGCCTGGCGCGCGAATTCCTCCGCCTGCTCCAGCGTGCCGACGTTAACCGTCTTGCCGCTCGCTAGCGTCACGCGCACGTTTTTGAACTCGCCGGCAAGCTCGGCGGCGTCCTCCTCGGTGTCTGCGGCGATGACCGACAGCGCCAGAATCGCTCTCGGGACGCGGCCCGTACCGTAATTGAAGTTCGACCGGTACGTCTCGAAGGCGCGCGACGCGGCGTTCGGATCGTTGTTGATGAACAGCGCGAACGCATACGGATACCCGCGCTCCGCAGCCAGCTCGGCGCTCGACACGCTCGTGCCGAGCAGATAGATGTCCGCCGGCTGCCCGGGCAGCGGAATCGCCTGCACGCCTGCCAACGGATGCGCTTCGCCCGCCGGGCCGCTCAGGAACTGCTCGAGCTCGGCGAGCTTCGCCGCGAGGCTCGCGGATTCGCCGGCGGCGCCCTGCAGCGCCCGCGTCGACCGGGGCAAGCCGCCCGGCGCGCGCCCGATGCCGAGTTCCACCCGCCCCGGCGCCAGCGTGGCCAGCACGTTGAAGTTCTCCGCCACCTTATACGGGCTGTAGTGCTGCAGCATGACGCCGCCGGAGCCGATGCGGATGCGTTCGGTCTTGGCGAGCAGATGCGAGATCAGCACTTCGGGAGAAGAGCCGGCAACGCTAGGCGAATCATGGTGCTCGGCGACCCAGAACCGGTCGTAACCGAGCTCTTCCGCGAGCTGCGCCAGCCGGATCGTGCCCTGCAGCGCTTCGGCCGGCGTTCGTCCGGGGAAAATAATGCTCTGATCCAAAATGCCAAGGGATAAGGCCATCGATTCCAGCTCCGTTCGGTTAAATATTGTAGACGCCTTCCGGCGTCATTCGCTTGAGGAACTGCCGTGTGCGCTCTTCCTTCGGCGACCTGAAAAACTCGGACGCCGGACCTTCCTCGACGACGGCTCCGTCGTCCATGAAGACGATGCGGCTCGCCACCTCCTGCGCGAAGGCCATCTCGTGCGTCACGATGATCATCGTGATGCCTTCGCGGGCGATCTTGCGGATGACGGCCAGCACCTCGCCGACGAGCTCCGGGTCGAGCGCTGACGTCGGCTCGTCGAACAGGATGACGTCCGGGTTCAGCGCGAGCGCCCTGGCGATGCCGACCCGCTGCTGCTGTCCGCCGGACAGCTGGCTCGGATAGGCGTCGAGCTTGGCGCCGAGACCGACCTTCTCGAGCAGCTCGGCGCTTCGCCTGCGTGCCTCCTCCTTCGGCGTCTTTTGCACGACGACGAGCCCTTCCATGACGTTTTGCAGTGCCGTCTTGTGCCGGAACAGATGGTATTGTTGAAACACCATCGCGGAGCGGCCGCGCAGCCGGTGGATCTCCTTTTTCGAAGGATGTCCGCAAGTCACGGCGCAGTCGCCGATCCGAATATGCCCGCTGCCGGGACGCTCGAGGTAGTTGATGCAACGGAGCAGCGTCGTTTTGCCGGACCCGCTGGGTCCCAGTATTGCGACAACCTCTCCTTTTTCGACCTCCAGATCGATGCCCTTCAGCACCTCGTGACGGCCGAACGACTTGCGGATTTGCTTGAGCGCGATCATGCGACCCCTCCTCTGTCGTACCGGGCGACCCGCTTCTCGAGCAGGGCCGTCAACCGTTCAATGACGACGGTGAGTCCCCAGAAAATGAGCGCGGCCGCGATGTAGGATTCGAAAAACTTCCAGTTGGTCGAGGCGACGATCTGCGCCTTGGCGTTGATCTCCACGACCGAGGCAGTGAACGCAAGCGTCGATCCGTGCAACATCCCGATCACAGAGTTGGATAGATTGGGCAGCGCGGCCGCGAACGCCTGCGGGAACACGATGCGCCGAAGCGCCTGCCAGGTCGTCATGCCGACCGCGTAGGCCGCCTCGATCTGTCCCCGGTTCACGGCCAGCAGGCCTGAACGGACGACCTCCGACATGTACGCGCCAGCCGTGAGGGAGAACGCGACGTACGCGAAGCCGATCATCGGCACTTGAACGGAACGGAAAGACAGGCCGAGAGAATCGGACAGCGCGTCGATGGCGATCGGCAGGCCGAACATGACGATCAGCAGATGCGTGAGCATCGGCGTGCCCCGGATAAACGTGACGTAGGCGGAAGATATCTCCCTCAGCACGGGCACCCGGTAGATTCGAGCCAACGCGGTGACGATGCCGAGCAGCAGGCCGCAGCCGACGGATACGAACGTAATCGCGAGCGTCGTCGGGATGGCTGAGAGCAGCTTGACGAAGGCTTCTCCGATGAACGCGGGATCGAGCTTCATGGCAGGGCCCCCTCTTCGGTCAGATTCAGCCTGCCGGCAGCATCCTTGTCCTTGACCCGTCGGCCCTTCGCCCGGCGGGAGACCCTGCCGTCCGCAGCCTCATGTCGGAGCAATCGCCGCTCCAGCCGGTAGAGGAGCTTCTGAAGAACGAAGCTGAGCAGAAAGTACAAGAGCGCGAGCGCCAGGTAGGATTCGAAAAAACGCTGGGAAAGCGTCGGCAGCGTCTGCGCTTTGCCGGTCAGCTCCATGATCCCGAGGGAAAACGCGAGCGACGTGTCCTTCAGGTTCGCGATGACGAGATTGCCGAACACGGGCATCGCCACGGCGATCGCCTGGGGCAGCACGATCCGGCGGAACGCCTGGTAGCCCGTCATGCCGATCGCGTAGCCGGCTTCGACTTGACCGCGATCGACCGCTCCGACCGCCGCCCGGATCGCTTCGGAGATGAACGCCCCGCTGTGCAGCGCGTACGCCGTGATCACAAACACCAGGACGGGCGTTCGAGATACGTCCGCATGAACCATTTTCAGCAGCTCGGGCAGGCCGTAGTAGATCAGAAAGAGCTGAATCAGCAGCGGCGTGCCGCGGAAAAACGAGACGTACACCTGCGACAGCCGCTGCAAGACGGGGACGCGATATAAACGGGGCAGGGCGACGAGCATGCCGACCGCCGAACCGATCAGCAGCGACAGGACGACGATCTCCAGCGTAATCCCGATGGCTGGAAGCAGTTTGACGAAGTAGTCGAAAACGTAGGAGATATCGATAGACGCGCCCATGCGCCCAACACCTTCCCTCCGCTATTTTGCGGCATCGGCCGTAAAGTCCTGGCCCAGCCATTCTTTGCTTAAACTGCCGAGCGTGCCGTCGGCCTTCAATTCCTTGATCGCTCCGTCGATGTCGTCGGCGAGCTGCTGGGATTCGGGGTCGTTCTTGCGGAAAACGAACAGGATGTCGGCTTCGCTGAGATCGTCGCCGACCGTCTTCAGCTTGCCTTGGGGATCGATCAGCGGCAGCGAGAAGTCCGCGCCGAGCGTCGCGTCGACGCGGCCCGTCGACACCTGGTTCACGGTATCGTTTGCCGCTCCGTTCTGGTAGACGATGTTGATTTTTTTATCGTGATCTTTGTTGTAGTTTTCGAGAATTTGCGCTTCGGCGCTCGTCGCGCCCGTCAGCACTTTTTTGCCGGCGAGATCGTCCAGCGACTTGATCGAGTCATTGTCCTTGGCCACGATGATCTTATTGCGCCAGTGCGCGTAAGGCTCCTTGTTAAACAAGTATTTCTCTTCGCGCTCCGGATTCTTTTCCATCTCGTGCGCGACGAAGTCGATTTTTTTGGTCTCGAGGCTGAGGAGCAGGTTGCCGAAATCCATCGTTTGAAGCTCGAATTCATAGCCCGGCAGTCGTTCGTCGATCTTCTTGACGAGCTCGACGTCGAATCCCGTCAGCTTGCCCTTGTCGTCCAGGAATGCCACCTTGGGGAACTGCGTGCCCGTGCCGACGACGATCTTCTTGACTTGGCCGTCTGCAGACGGGCTTGCGGACGGCGAGGCCGCCGACGATTGCGAAGCGGTTGCCTTAGGGGACGTATCGCTCGTAGCCGCCGACGCGCCGTTGTCGTTCTTATTGCCGCAGCCGGCCGTCGCCGCGACGGTCGCGATCAGCAGAACGCCTGCCGCCGTATTCCATGCTCTTTTTTTCATCGCTGAATCCTCCGCCCTTTTTTTGGAAAAGTCATCTTCCATACGCAGCGGCGATCTCCGGATGTCTGGTCGATTCACCGAAACTTATAATTACTGATAATTCTTACCCGTTTAGTAAGGATTATATGTTCAATAATCTACACGCTTGCCGCTCGCGCGTCAATACGCCGGATAATAGATTAGTTCTATCCTTGGATCATATAATCCGATCGACCGTTTCCGCCTCCGTCAAAGCCTGGGCGAACGTTTCCTTGAAGGCCCGCACGAACGCTTCGTTCTCGCCTTGTCCGTGGATCAGGCTCGTCTGCAGGGCGATGCCCGCCGTTTCGGGGAATTCGACAGGAACGAGAAGTCCCTCCTTCTCTTCCCTGCGCACGCTGAGCCCCGGCAGGAAGCAGATGCCTTCCTGCTGCAGCAGCAGCTTTTTCGCCGACTCCAGGTTGTCGGTCTGCACGATCAGATTGGGCAGCAGGTTTTGACTCTCGAAGACGCGGTGAATGCGCAGCCAGTCGAGCGCGCCGCATTCGAAAAAGAGCAGCGGCTCCCGCGAGAGATCTTCGATGCGCGGCGCCGGACTAACGGCCAGAGGGTGGTCGCGGTGGACGTACAGCTTGATCGGATCGTCGTAAAGAACGGCCGAGGCCAAACCGGGGTGGTTGAATTTGCGGACGAAGCCGACGTCGTATTCGCGCGCGAGGACGCGGGCGCCGATCTCCTCGGTCGTGCCCGTCGCGAGCTTGATCCGAAGGGAAGGATGGCGCCGCCTGAATGCGGGGAGGACGAGCGGCAGCACGTACTGGGCCGCAGATACGGTGCAGCCGATTTTCAGCTCTTCCTTGGCCGCCTGTGTCTGCCTGACTTGCTGCTTGCCTTTGCGGTACGTATCCAGCAGTTGCTCCGCATACGGACGGAATAGCTTGCCTTTATTCGTCAGCAGCACCTGCTTGCCGACGCGGTCGAACAGCTGGCAATCAAGCTCCCGTTCGAGCGATTGGATACGGGCCGTGACAGAGGGCTGCGACAAGAACAGCGCCTCCGCCGCTTTGTTGAAGCTGCCGTAATGTAAAACATGCACGAAGGCTTCGATATTTTCGATGTTCACGACATTCCCCCCTTTTAATTCCGTGTTTGGAGGTAATTTTAGTTTTATTAATCATATGTGTCAATAAAAAATCCCGATACTCCCATTGTAATGAAGCGATTTACGCCCGAAATGACATATTAGTTATAATATAATTTCATTATTTGCTATTTCTCTTATATAGTTGAGCTATTAAGCGATTTCATTTGCATTCATTTTCAGTTTTTATTGCAATTTTACACTTTAACGTTATATTTAATATATCTTATACTAATGTACAAAAAGGAGTTTTGTTATGGTTAAACCGATTCGCCCGCCTGCCGTTCCGCTCCTCACCGTCGATCCGTACTTTAGCGTCTGGTCGATGGCCGATCGCCTGACCGACGACGACACGCGGCACTGGACCGGCAGAAGGCATGCCATGACCGGTCTTGTCCGCATCGACGGCGCTGCCAGCCGATTCGCCGGAAGGGTGGAACCGAACGCGGAGCTGTACTACGCGGAGCCCGCGCTGATGAGACAGTCGGGGCTTCAGGTCACGCCGCTGTCCACCCGCTACGATTTCGAAGCGGACGGCGTGGCGCTGTCGGTCCGTTTCACGACGCCGCTGCTGCTGGACGACTTGGATCTGCTGTCTCGTCCTGCCTCCTACGTCTCCCTGGAAGCGAGGTCCACCGACGGGCGGGCGCATGACGTCCAGATCTACTTCGACGTGACCGGCGAATGGTGCGTCAACGACAGCCGCCAGCGGGTGGCATGGGGTGACGAACAGGCGAACGGCCTGCGTATGCTGTATATGGAGCATGAGGATCAGCGGATGTTGACACGCTCGGGAGACGATCTGCGGATCGAGTGGGGCCGCTTGTACTTGGCCGGCGAGATCCGCGAAGGGACCGCTATGCGCGTCGGCCCCGCCGCCATGCGGAAGCAGTTCGTACGTGGGGAAGCGACTGCGGCCGACGACGATTGGAAGATGCCGCGCGAGGTTCGCGACGGCTATCCGGTGCTCTCCGTCTCTTTTGACTTGGGGGCGGTCGAAGCGCATCCCGTGTCGCGCCTTGTGACGCTCGCTTACGACGACGTTCTGTCGATCGAATACTTTGGAGACAGGCGGCCCGCTTATTGGCGGAGGGACGGAATGACGGCCGCCGCCATGATCGCTTCGGCAGTCTCGGATTACGAGGATATCGCGCGCAGATGCGACACGTTCGACCGTCGGTTGCTCGCCGACGCTACCGAAGCCGGCGGCGAGCGATACGCGGATCTGCTGGCGCTCTCCTACCGCCAGGCGATCGCCGCCCACAAGCTCGTGACCGACGACGAAGGCCGTCTGCTGTTCCTGTCCAAGGAGTGCTACAGCAACGGATGCATAGCGACCGTCGACGTCAGCTACCCGTCGATGCCGCTCTTCCTGCTCTACAATCCCGAGCTGGTCCGCGCGATGATGCTTCCGATCTTCAAGTTCGCCGCCAGCGATGCGTGGGCGTTCGACTTCGCTCCGCACGATGCCGGCCAATACCCGCTCGCCAATGGACAAGTGTACGCGCAATCGATCGAAGGGCAGATGCCGGTCGAGGAATGCGGCAATATGCTGATCATGGCCGCCGCAGTCAGCCTGGCCGACGGCCGGACCGAATTCGCGGCGGAGCATCGGGACGCTTTGAAGCGCTGGGCCGATTATTTGGCCTTGCACGGCCTGGATCCCGACAACCAGCTTTGCACGGACGATTTCGCCGGGCATCTGGCGCGCAACGCGAACCTGTCGGTCAAAGCCGTCATGGGCGTCGCCGCCTATGCCATTCTGTGCCGGCTGCTGGGCGGCGAAGCGGAATCGGAGCGCTACTTCGATACGGCGAGGGACATGTCGGCCGCTTGGGCGAAGCTGGCGGATGACGGGCTGCATACCAAGCTGGCCTTCGGCCTTGCGGGTTCCTGGAGCCTGAAATACAACTTGATTTGGGACGTTCTGTTCGATACGAAGCTGTTCGATCCGGCAATCCGACAGAAGGAGGTCGTCTGGTATTTGTCCCGGAGACAACGGTATGGCGTGCCGCTCGACAGCAGGGAAAACTATACGAAATCGGATTGGCTCGTATGGGCGGCAGCATTGGCCGACGACGACGGCGATTTCCGCGCGCTGATCGAGCCGCTCTGGCGCTTCGCCGACGAGACGCCGGATCGCGTGCCGTTCTCGGACTGGTACCGCACGGACGACGCCAGGCAGATGAACTTCCAGCACCGCAGCGTCGTGGGCGGCTTGTTTATCAAGCTGCTGAAGGACCGCTGGTCCGCCTTCGCGTCTTCGCGGCAGGATGCCTAAATGAAAAGGGATTGCGACGATGGTCCCGCCATCGCCGCAATCCCTTTATTTCGATCTTCGTTCGCTTGGGCGCTAAACCGAGATGTCGATCCGCACGCTTCGAAAACGTCAGCGTGAATAAGAGGACACTCGAACGCGCAACAAACGGAAGCTTCATAAGAGAGCCTCCGTTTGTTGCGCTGCTTCTTATCGTTTATTCACGATCTGCCGTCCGCGCTCCGCTGCCTGCTGCCTACCACTCCACCGTCACGTTCACGCCGCTTGGCTCCCCCGGGTGGCGAACGAGCAGCGTACCGGACGACGGATCGTGGCGGAACTCCGCCGGCCGATCGCCCGCCATCACGCGCAGAGGCGGCTCTGCCGATAGGATGCGGGTGCTGACGGTCATGTCGGATGGAGACTCCGATACGAACACCAACTTGGCCGCTTCCATTCGTTCGTCCCGAATACGCGACGAACTGATTAACACGCTAGCCGAGCCGGCCGGCGCTTGTCGCCGGGCATAATCGAGATCGTATAGCAGGCAGTTCTCGCCCGCCGCCAGCTGCACGCCATCCAGCACCGGCAGCTCCGACTCGAACAAGTCGAGGAAGAGGCCGGAGAGTTCCGGAATATCCGCGTCTGGCTCCGCCTCATCCAGCGCTTGTGCGATGACATACGGTCCTCGCCGGATGCGGAGTATGCCGCTTTCCTTGTAATCGCCCGCTTCCCCGCGAATCTCAAGGGCCCTGCGAACGTTAGCCGCAACCTTCTCCGCTCCTTCTTCCGAGCGCGACAGCTCCGCCGGATGGACGCGCAGGTAGAGCAAGGCGCCGTCGCCGACTGCGTGTTCCCCCATCTCCGGATCGCGTCCGAGTCCCATCGCTTCGAACAGATGCTGCTCGGGGCGTTCGTACGTACGGCTGCCTTCGCCCCGATTCCACCATTCGCGTACGCCGTGGAACGGGTCCGAACCGTCGCCTACATAGATCAGCACGCCGCCTTCCCGCACCCATTGACCGATCGCCTGATGGATGCCCGGATGTTCCGGTTTCATAAATTCATAGCTGAGCAGCAGCACCCGGTAGCTTTCGAGATAACCCGGAAACGTCAGAATATTGTCGTACTGGACCGGTCGTAGCGGAATGCCCCGCTTCACGAGCGGCAGAGCCAGCCCGTAGAAGGCCGACCAGTCCAGCAGTTCCCGCTGGGGCGGCGACAGCAGTTCGGCCGTCGTCGTTCCGTCGTACTTGAACGCCGAAGCCTCCTCTTCCTCCGGACCGATGACATCTCCGCGCTGATACATGGCCGAGTTGGCCAGGCAGAGGCCGATGCCGGGCGTGTATTCCGAGCCGCCGGCGGCATCCTCTTCGTAATGATGCATATCGCGCAGCGCGCTCATGACCGTCAGCAGAACGGTGGCGTAATCGCCGGGAATCGTCTCTCTCCCCGCTCCGTCCTCGGTCGGATAGCTGCCCTCGAATACGCGCCGCGGCCACGGGCACACCTCGTATTGCTTAACCTCGGGATGGAGCAAAGACGCGACGACGGTCGCCCGGTAATTACGGCGATAATCGCTCCAAGCGTAGCGCGGATTGTCCTCGATCGGATCGTGCAGGAACCACATCTCCCGGCCGGTACCCCGCGTCAGCTCCTGCATGATGCCGTATTCCAGATAAGCCGTCTCGAACGTCCGCTCGCGGCGGATCCCCTTATAGACGTTCGGCGTTCGTGCCGTTCCCGTCCAGATTTGAGCGATGAACCCGTCGCAGGCCGGCATCGAGACGAGCAGCGCTTCCGGACTGATAATCCGCCACTGCGTGTAGTTGATCAGGCTGTGCGTCGGCACATAGAACCGGACCGTGCGCCCGTACGTGACGAGCGAATACTCCTTCATCTGGCTGCAGATCCGGTCGAGCGCCCGGTAGTACATCGCCGCCTTCAGCTTGGAAGCTCGGTACTGCGCGTCGGGCGAGGAGTGGGGAGGTATCCAATCCTCCCCGTAATAATTGAGCCACTCGCGCTTGAACGCTTCCGAATAGCCGGACTGCGCCCAGAACTCCGGCTCCTCCATGTGAATCGCCTCGACTCCGCAATCGATGGCCGCCTTGATCTTCATCGCTAGATATTCGGCGAACGCAATCGTCGGCACCATGTACGGTACATCCTTGCCGTGCAGCAGATGGCTGCCGGCGCGGTCGGTCTGCGCCTCGTCCCAATGATCGCGCCCATCGAATTTACCGTACAAGTAATCCTGGTATTCGCCCCACGAGACGCCTGTCATCAGGTGAATCGTATAACCGGCTTTTTTCCATCCCTCGATGCGGGCCGGCAGATCGTCCCCGATGCCGTACACCATGACGAAGTCGGTGCGCAGATCGTACTTCGGCCCGTACGGCCGCGATTCCTGAAACCCCGTCCATTCCGGACCCTTGTTCCGTCTTCCGGCCATGCTGTCCCCTCCTCCCTCGTCTTCGACCCGGTAAGCTTCCGACTAAACTAGTAACCGATAATCAGAAACCGATATCGTCTCTTGTCGCAGCCTGCTGCGCTACATATTCCGTCATTTCCTCTGCGCCTGCCGCTCTGAATTTGTCTTGAATGTCATGAAGGATCTTCAGCGCTTGATCGTCCGACTTCGCGAACAGCGCCTTCTTGAACTCGTCACCGTAATTCAGGCTGCCGGTGGCATCCCGATACTGCTGCCATTTCGGCCAGCTCCATGCCAGATAGTTGGCGCTCACTTTATCGATGATTTGAATGGGCATTTTGGCCGAAAAGCTTGCTTGCAATTTCTCCCGGCTCGTCTTCTCGGCATCCGACTTAGGCCAAGTGACGTCGCTGGAGAAGCCGCCGATAAAGTTGGAATTGAGATATTTCAGGCCTGCGTCTCTCATCGAATCCGGATCGTTGTCATACTTTTGCTTCACGTCCGGAATCCACTTGGGGACGCCGTTCTCCAGCTGATAGTCCTTTCCTTCGATTCCCCAGTAAGCCAGCAGCCGGCCCTCGTCGCTGTTGATATAATCCAGGAAGCGCAGAGCTGCGTCGGGATTTTTGATCTTCGCGCTCAGGAAGATAACCGGGAAACCGGAACGCCCCGGTTTTTCCACTTGCGTCGCGATTTTCCCGCTCTTGTTCTTCAGCGGCCCGAGCAGTTCGTATTGCATTTCCGGATTCGACTTATAGAGCGTTTTGTCAAGCTGTTCCGCCATATCCTGAGCGGCGAACACGGCAAGCTTCCCCGTGGCCAGCTTCTCGTTGGCCATCGTATCGGTATTGCTGAACGCTTCGGGGTCGAACAACCCGCCTGCGAGAATCTTTCTCATGTAAGACAGTTTATCTTCTTCGTCCTTGGAGAACATCCAGAACTGCAGCTTGCCGCTGCCGTCCTGCCGGTAATCGGAAATATTGTAGTCGGACCAGCCTTTCAGGAATTGACCGTAATCCCATCCGTCGTGCATCGTGCCGGCGGGAATGACCGGTTTCCCGCTAATATCCTTGAAGTTGCCGTTCTTGATCTTGACCAACAAGTCGAACAATTTATCTTCTGTATCGATATCTGCCGGATTCACGTTCAACGCTTTCAGAATATCTCCGCGGGCATAGAGGCCGTAGTTCCAGTTATGAATGCTCTCCGGCGTGCCGTCCGGCGTCTGCATGGGAATGACGTAGGTTTTGCCTTGGAAATCGGGACTGTTCATCTCAAATTCTGAAAAGTCCTTCGCGACGCCGGTCGTCAGGAGCTTTTTCACATTCGGATACTTATCCAGATAAGGAGTCAAATCCAGCAGTTGCCCTTCCAATGCCGCCTTCTTGATGACCTGGCCTTCCCCGCCCGTCGTGGACCAGAAGGGCGCGTTGACCATATCCGGAACCGTGCCCGAAGCGAAGATCGTGTTCAGCTTCTCCGTTTCGTTGGTGGTGATCGATTCCAACTTGAGCGTAACGCCAGTCACTTCCTTGACCCGCTTGGCGACAGGATTGTTGACTTGGTCTTGCGGGAAACTCCCTCCACCGCCATTCCAAGCGCTTAGGAAGGATAATGTGGCCTGCTCGGGCTTATTGCCGCCTGTGGCCGTGTTGTCCGCGCTTGCGCTGCTCTGCCCGCCTGCGCTCGGGCTTACGCTGCTATCCCCGCTTGACTTCCCGTCCGAATTGCTGCTGCAAGCCGTCGCGACCGATATCAGCAGCGGTACGGCAAGCGTCATTCGAAGCACCTTTCCCAGCCTGATTTTGTTCGGCATCTTACATATCCCCTTTGCACATTTTTTATATAAAAGGCATTGCCTTTTATACGCAGCTAATCAGCTATTCCTTCAAGGAACCTACCAATACCCCTTTGACGAAATACTTCTGAAGAAACGGATATATGCAAATGATCGGGGTCGTGATGATAATGACGAAAGTCATTCGAAGCGCTTCCGGCGTCACGCCGCGCAGTTCCATCTGGGACTGGTTCATGTTCTGAATCGCGGATCCGCTGTTCGACGACGTCATGGACTCGAAGGATGCCTCGCTGATCATCTTGTTCAGGAACGTAGCGGCAGGCTGGAGATTCTCGTTCTGTATGAAGAACTGGCCGGTGAACCAGTCGTTCCAGCAGCCGACGCCGACGAATAAGGCGATGGTAGCCATGACCGGCATCGATAGGGGCAAAATAATTCGCAAGAAGACCGAGAGCTCGCCGGCTCCGTCGATACGAGCCGATTCCGATAGACCTGCCGGAATGCCGTCAAAGAACGTCTTCATGACAATCGCGTTGAAAAAGTTGTACAGCGACGGCAGAACGAGCACCCAGAACGTGTCGAGAATGTGCAGCTGCCGATATAAAATAAAAGTAGGAATGAGTCCCCCGCTGAACAACGTGGTGAAAAAGAAGAAGAAGACGATGTATTTCCTTCCGGGAAGTCCTTTACGCGCCAGTGCATAGGCCAGCATCGCCGTCAGCAGCACGGAAAGGACGGTGACGATCGCGGTTCGGGCAATGGAGATGAAGAACGAATTTAAGATCAGCGGGTTGCGGAAAGCCTTGGCGTAATTCTCAAGCGTAAAAACTCTCGGGAATAAATAGATCCCGCCTTTCATTGCGTCATAACCGTCGTTGAAGGATAAAGCCAGAAAATAGACAAAGGGATAGAGTGCCGTCAAGCAAAATACGAGCAGCAATGCGTAGTTTAGCGTCGTGTACATACGATCGGGTAACGACATCCTTCTCGCGCCCATGCGCATACCTCCTCGGCATATGCTTGCTTGTTTGCTGCCTCATTTACCATAGCGATGTATCGCTAAGCCTCTTCGAAATGTTGTTGACCACGATGATGAGGAACAGCGAGATGACGGACTTGAATAATCCGATCGCCGTGGAATAAGCAAATTGGCCTTGTTGAATGCCTGTTTTAAGCACGTAAGTGTCCAAAATCTCCGAGACGTTCAAGGTGGCGGGAGTTTGCATGAGATAGATTTGATCGAAACCTGCGTTCAAGATTCCGCTGAGAGAGAAGATAAGCAAAATAGCGATCGTAGGCGTCAGGCAGGGCAGCGTAATTTTGAACAGCATGCTCCAGCGCCCCGCCCCGTCGATTTGCGCCGCTTCGTATAAATGTGGATCGATATTGGTCAGCGCGGCCAAATAAATGATGGCGCCCCATCCCACGCCCTTCCAAATATCCGACAGGACGACCAGGGGATAAAATAAGTTGGGGTTGCCCATGAAGAAGATCGGGTCCAGCCCCATGTGCTCGCGAATATCGTTGATAAGGCCTACGTTCGGGGACAATATTTTCTGCAGCAGCGTCACGACGACGACCCATGAGACGAAGTGGGGCAGGTAGGAGATCGTCTGGAACATCCGTTTGAACTTGCCGTTCGAGATGGTATTGAGCATTAACGCCAAAATCAAAGGAGCGGGAAATCCGAAAAGCAGTTTGAGGGCGCTGATCGACAGCGTATTGCGCAGCACGTCGTAGAAGCTGGAATCGTTCAAAAACTGCTTGAAATAGCGGAACCCTTCCCAAGGGCTCCCCAAGATCCCCAGATTGTATTTAAAATCTTTGAACGCGATTAAAATGCCGTACATCGGATAATAGGCAAAGATCAGATACCAGACCAATGCCGGAATCAGGAACAAATATATATATCTGAAGCTCCAGATTCTTGTAAGCGTCTTGTTCTTCTTGACTCTTTGCGGGGATGGCAAAACTTCTTCGCCGGCAACCATACCTTGAACATCTCCTGCAACCATACCTTGAGCACCTCCTGCAAGTGAAAGATGAAAGTCTTTACCAAGGAGTGAAAGGGCTTACAAGTCGGAGTATATGACGGATTGAACGACCGGTCGCACTGCGCGCGGCAGGACGCGGCGCGCGGTGCCATCCAGCGGGCAGCTCGTCAGCGAGTCTGCATCGCCAGTCGAAGCGACTTGATCTCAAAGGGCGTGAAGGCAAGAGCGATGGTCCGGCCTTCTGCATCCAAATGTTCGAGTTTGTCTTCCATTAAATCGACAAGCCATGCTTCCCCGAAATCGAATCCGGTCCGAAGCGTCGTCTGTACATGCTTGCCGGCCGTCTCGTACATGCGAATAACGAGATCTCCGCCGTCCTCGGCTCGCTTCACCGCTTCCACCATCACGTTCGGGTGGCCGGGAAGCAAGAAGGACTGCTCCGCCTGAAGCGCCATCGGCTTCCGTTGTTCATCGGCGATCGCGGCAGATGTCGCGGACGTAGCGGACACGGTCGTCGGGAGCGTCGAGCGAGCCGCAAGCCGCAATGGCACGTTCAGCTCGTACCCCCGTTTGTAGACTTCGGCGGCGGCATGATCGCCCGGATGCGGATATAGCGAGTAGGTGAACTCATGCTCGGCGCGATCCGCCTCGGGGTCGGGATACGAGGAGCTGCGCAGCAGGTTCAGATCAAGCTCGCCGCCTTCGGCGCGATGGCCGTACTTGCAGTCGTTGAGCAGCGCGACTCCGTAATCCGGCTCGGACAGATCAACGTAGTGGTGCGCGCAGATTTCGTCCTTCGCATAGTCCCACATCGTATTGCGATGCGTCGGCCGTCTCACGCTGCCGAATTGAATGTCGCAGACGACACTGTCCGAGCGAACCCGCAGCGGGAACGAGACGCGAAGCATCTTGCCGGATTCCCGCCAATCGACCTTCGTCGCGTAGTCGACTCTTCGGCTGCCCGCGGTCAGGGTAACCCGCTGCGTCAACACGGATGAACCGAATGCGTACCGCAGCTCGAACCCGGCCGTCGGGCCGTCGGCGAAGGCGTCGATCTGCTCCGGTGTAAGCGTCGTATAGCCGGTCTGACGGTAATCCTGTCGGAAGTCCCAGGCATCGCCTTCATCGTCATAGAGCCGCAGGACATTGGCCGTTCCTCCCGGCGCCACGACCTCGCGCCCGTTCTCCTTGTCGACGATCGAGAGGATGCCTCCATCCTTGCCTAATGTGACGGCCAGCAGTTCGTTCTCGATCGTCCGTTCGGCGGCCGACACGCGTACCCGCGGTAGTTCGACAGCCGGCTCCGGCAGAGGCGCGTAGCCCATCGCGGGCACGCGAACGAACGACCAGCCCTCGTTCCCTTTCACCCATTCCTCCCGCTCCCACGGCAGCGAATTGAACAGAACCGGTCCGGTCTGCGAGCCCGCCGCCGCTTCGTACGACTCCGCTATCAGACTGTCCGTCCGCTCCAGAAGCGCTGCATATCTGACCAGCGATTCGTCGTACACCCGCTTGATCGAGGAGCCTGGCAAAATGTCATGGAACTGGTATAGCAGCACTTCCTTCCAGATCTCCTCCAGCTCCTCGGCCGGGTATGGCTTGCCGCAGGCCATATTCGCCAGCACGGCGGCGAATTCAAGCTCGCGAAGCGCCTTCTCCAGCTTGCGGTTATACCGCTTGTTGCGCGCCTGACTGGTGAGCGTGCCTTGATGCTTCTCGAGATAAAGCTCTCCGCGCCAGGTCTGGTAGCGATCCTTCCCTTCGGCGAGCCGTTCGAAGAATCGCGCCGACGGCTCCTGCTCCACGGGGGCCAAGCCGAGCAAATTCCGCTCGCGGGCCAGCCGCTCGAGATGCTCCTCACCCGGTCCGCCGCCTCCGTCGCCGATGCCGAACAGCATGAGGCAGCGGTCCGATACGCCTTTGTCCAAGTAAGCCCGCTCCGCCTTCATGATCGAACGCGGGGCGGCTGGACTGTTATAAGTATCCTCGGGGGGCATATGCGTCAGCACCTGCGAGCCGTCGATGCCTTCCCATAAGAAGGTGTGATGCGGAAACCGGTTGTACGCGCTCCAGCTCAACTTCTGCGTCATCATGTACTCGACTCCGGCTTTCCGCAGCAGCTGCGGCAGGCTCGCCGTATAGCCGAATACGTCCGGCATCCACAGCGACTTCATCTCCTCGCCGAATTCCTCCCTGAAGAACCGCTTGCCGTACAGAATTTGCCGTACCAGCGATTCTCCGCCCGGCACGTTCGTGTCGGATTCGACCCACATCGCTCCTTGCGGTTCCCAACGGCCTTCCCGAATGCGCTCCTTGACGCGCCCGTACAGCTTTGGGTATCGCTTCTTCATCCAGTCGTACAGCTGCGGCTGACTAGCGCCGAATCGATAATCGGGATAACGTTCCATCAGAAGAAGCGCCGTCGCGAACGTCCGCGCTCCCTTGCGGATCGTCTCGCGAATCGGCCACAGCCAGGCCAGATCGAGATGGGCGTGTCCGATGGCGCTGATCGACAGCGATGGGTCTCCGCCTCGCATCGCGAGCTCTTTTCCGAGCAGGCGGCGCGCTTCGGCGACCTTCTCCGAGGTCAGGCCGCCGGCGAGCAGCAGCGATACTTCGTACAGCGAACGGAACAAACGCTCCTTCCGGGCCGAGCCATCGGAGAGCTGCTCCGCCGTCTCGAGCAGCACCTCCGCGTCGTAATAGAGCTGCCGAATCTCCTCCTTGCAGACGGCGATGACCGCTTCCTTCAGCGTGCCGCTCCGGTAATGGCCGAACAGGTCGTTGCAGCCGGCGTCGCCCCACAGATCGATCGTCTCGGATCCCGTCGCGGCCTCGCTGACGTGAACGACTCGCTTGCCCGGGAGACCGAGCGAATAATCAAATTCCGAATTCACGTTCGTGAGCCCTTGTACGGGCGAACCTTCTTCATCGACCAGGCACAGCTCGCCGTTCACGTCGATGAGCAGCACGATCTTCTCGCCTATAGCGCTGGTCGGCACTTCGCCGAGGAAGTGGAACCAAGCGCATTCCCACAGCTCGCCCCACCGATTACCCGGCATCAGCTCGACCTTCCGTCCCGACGTCCTCTCTTCATAAGGCACCGGCTCCGGCGTCACCCAAGCCTCGACCTTGAGCGTCGACAACGGCTCGTAAATTCGGGACTGCAGCCCATTCAGCATCTCTCTCAATCGTTCGGGTCTGATCACTTCATAAGGCACGGGCCACCGTCTCCTTTACAAGGGAGCTTAATATCACCTGAGATTCCATTCCAATCCAATCCTTTTTTCATAATATAATATATGTATTGTATATATTCAATATAATTCTAAAATGTTTTTTTCGCACGAAAAAAGGCATCCCCGTGTAGGAATGCCGTTTTTCCGCGCTTCTCTGTAAATCCAACCTTACTAGCGATGCGGGGGGCCGCTCGTCGATCGAATGCAGAGCTCGGGTTCGATCAACGTCTTCGTGTAAGGACCGCTCCCGCCTCCGTCACGAACAAGCTCAAGCACTCTCTCCGCCGCTCGCCGGCCCATGTCGTATTCGAACTGCTTCACGTGGGTGAAGATGCTGAATTCCTCCACGATCGACGTCGGATCGTCGAAGGAGACGACGGACAGATCGCCCGGCACGTCAAGCCCCGCCTGTCGGGCCATCTGGTAAATCTGAACGCCGAGACGACCGTTCAACGTAATGTAGGCCGTTGCCATCCGGTTGCGGATGTACCGGTAGAGCGGATGCCGGTCGGCATCCTTCAGACTTTCCACGCTAAAGCCGGTAATAATGTGAGCGGGATTGACGAGTCCGCCCTTGTTCTTCATCGCGTTCATATAGCCTTCTATTCGCTCTTGAACCGTAACGGTCTGCAGCGGCGAATCCGAGCAGATCGCGATCTCCCGATGTCCAAGCTCCCACAGATGATCGACGGCGAGGCTGGCCCCCATCCGGCCGTCGGCGGCGATATAGTTCGTCTCCACGCCAGGCAAGTAACGATCGATGAGCACGAACGGAAAGCCCGCGAACTTCATGGCGAGAATCTCTTCGTTGTATTGCTCCCCGTCCACGGGAAACACGACCATCCCTTCCGCCCCGATGTTCTTCAGCGTCTCGATGGCATCCTTCTCCTTCGCCAGCGAACTGTCCGAGAGCAGCAGAACGCTTCTGTATCCCTGCTCTCCAAGCACGCCGCGGAGGCCGTTGATCCATCGAATGGCGAAGTAATCGTCAATGGACGGCATGACGATGCCGATCGTCCCCGTCTTGCGCGCAATAGCCGCTCCCCCGGCGACAGGCAGAGAGGCGGGCGCCGCAGAAGCGGCCGCCTTCTCCGACACTTCCCCTTGAGGCTGATTACTGACGAAGCTGCCGCGCCCCGGAACCCGCGTAATTACGCCATCGGCGGCAAGCCCGGACAAGGCGTTGACAACCGTAATCTTGCTCACGTTGAACCGCTCCATGAGCTCCTTCTCCGTCGGAATGCGTTCGCCTTCCTTCAACGCTTCGGAGCCGATCAGCACGCGAATGTATTCCTGAACTTGTTGATAAAGCGGAACTCGGTCGGTCGTGTTCATGGCTCATCACCCAAACTTCAATCGGAATTATTTATAAATAATATATTTTTCACCCTCATTATGCAACACTCGCTTTCCTCACACCGTCCGGCTTTAAAGCTGCAAATAGACTATTTTCGTTGCGTCGTTCGCACTAACAACAATTCGATATTTCTATTTTGATGACAACCTTTGTCGAATATATTTTCATTATATTAAATATAATTTATAATAAAATAAAAACGCAAAGGTTCCCCTTTGCGTTCAAATCTCCTATCGGGCATCCCGTATGCTTTAGTCGGGAGCAGGCCCCGTCGATTGGCGAACGACCAGCTTAGGCTCCATGATGACCTTGCTGTAGCCGGCCTGGGAAAGCTCTTTGCGGCCTTCGAGCATGTCGAGCAAGATGCGAGACGCCTGCTCTCCCATCACGCCTTCAGATTGCGAGATGTGCGAATAACCGCCTTCCTCCCCGAGGCCGGACGCAGGATCGTCGAAGGTCAGGATGGAGACGTCCCTTGGAACGTCCAGCTTTAGCTTGCGGCAGATCGAGGCGATATGGACGCCGAGCCTTCCGTTCAGCGTCACGTAAGCCGTGGCCATCCGGTTTTTAATAAAGCGGTATAACGGATGATCCTCGTCGCTTCGATGATAGTCAACGTTGAAGTCCGTCAGGATTAATGCGGGATTGATCATGGCGCCCCGGCGTTTTAACGCCTGGATATACCCGTTGATCCGGTCTTCGACCGTGATCGTCGGAAGGATGGAGTCGGAGCAGATGGCGATGTCCCTGTGTCCGAGCTCCCACAAATAGTCGACGGCGGTTTGGCCCCCGACGAGCCCGTCGCTGCGGACGACATTCGTCTCGATTCCCGGCATATACCGGTCGACGAGCACGAAGGGAAAGCCGGAAGCCTTCAGCGACAGTATTTCTTCATTGTACGTCTCTGCGTCGCAAGGGAAGATCAGCAGGCCATCGGCCCCGCCTTGAATCATATGCCGGATCGCTTCCTTCTCCCGTTCGATCGAATTGCCCGTGATAATGATGTGGAGCTGATAGTTTTCGCCTTGGAGCACCCGGTTGATCCCCTGAACGAGCCTCAGCGCAAATTGGTCGACGAGCTCAGGCAGCAGCAGTCCGATCGTGCGCAGCCCGGAGGAAGCGACCGCAGCAGACATGCCTCCGTAACCGTTCGCGGACGGCACGCGGACAAAGGGAGCGTAAAACGGACGAGCATCCGTATCCCCTGTATGCTGCTGGCTTGCAAGCATGCGCTCGACGCCTTCGCTGACAAAACTTCCGCGTCCCGGTATCCGGTATATCCATCCTTCTTTGGCCAGCTGCACGAGCGCGTTCGCCACCGTGATGCGGCTTACGTCGAATTGCTCCATCAGATCCTTCTCCGAAGGAATCTTGTCGTTCTCCTTGAGCTTCTCTTGGGCGATCAAATCTTTAAAATACTGCTGAATCTGCATGTACAAAGGTTGACGTTCCGTTTGCATCAGCCAGTTCTCCTCATTCGTCTGTAATTATTTTTATGATATGTCATTTATATCATTTAGTCAATTAAGCATATATGAGTGCCTGCGTGGATGTCTTTAAGCGATATCGCAAAAAAAGCGAGCGACTCCTAAGTCGCTCGCTGCTTGCTATTCGCTCCTCGCTTAAACGATGGTCTGCCCGTTTCCGATCCGAGTCGCCTGCCGTTGGGCCTCCAGGCATAGCTCCGCGGCCTTAAAGGCATGCGCCTGCGTCATGGCGCGCTCCGTCCGCTCGATACAATCGAGGATCAGCTCGCCGAAATACGGGAATCCGACCTTGCCGTTCACTTCTTCGTGGAATTCCCCGTCCCGGTTCACCAGGTACACATGGTCGCCCGCTTTGTCGCGCGCGATATCCACGTATTTACGCAGCTCGATGTATCCTTCCGTCCCGAGAATCGTCGTTCGGCCGTCCCCCCAAGTGGACAATCCGTCTGGCGTCAGCCAGTCGACGCGGAAATAATTCGTCGCGCCATTGTCCCCGACCAGGCTCGCATCTCCAAAGTCCTCCAGTTCCGGAAAGTCCGGATTCGCATAGTTCGCGACTTTGCTGTTCACGACCTTGGCGTCCGAGCAGCCCGTATAATAGAGAAACTGCTCGATCTGGTGACTCCCGATATCGCACAGGATGCCGCCGTACTTTTCCTTTTGGAAAAACCATTCCGGTCTCGACGGCGCGTTCAACCGGTGCGGGCCGAGCCCGATGACCTGCAGCACGCGACCGATCGCGCCTTCCTGAATCAGCTGCCCCGCATAGACGCCCGCTTCCGAATGGATGCGCTCGCTGTAATAGACCATGTACTTCCGTCCGGTCTCCTCCGTCTTGCGGCGGGCCGACTCGAGCTGCGCAAGCGTCGTGAACGGCGTCTTGTCCGTGAAGTAGTCTTTGCCCGCATCCATGACCCGCAGCCCAAGCGCGCAGCGCTCAGAAGGCACGGCCGCTCCGGCGACGAGCTTCACCTCGGGATCGGCGAGAACCTCCGCCTCGGAATCCGCGATGCGAACGCCCGGGAAAGCCGCGGCGAACCGCTCCGACTTGGCGCGGTCCTGATCGAACACCCACTTGAGCGTCGCGCCCGCCTCCGTCAGCCCGTTCGTCATCCCGTAGATGTGGCCGTGGTCGAGGCCGATCGCGGCGAATACGAACTCGCCGGGCCCGACGACAGGGCTCGGTTTGCCCTTCGGCGCGTAGTTCATGCCGTCGCTTTTCTGCACCTTGCTCATGAACCGTAGCTCCCTTCCGTACTGAAAATGACGCCGGATCCCGTCTTGTGCCTGGAAGCCGCTGCCCGCTGGTTCAGTTCCTCCAGGAACAGATCCTCGTCCGGCGGCATATCGACCGTACGCTCGAGCCAGCTGGACAGATGCATCGCATTGGACAGCTCCAGGCTGCGAATGCCCTCGGCGCCGTCCGCCGTCAGCGGCGTGCCGTTCAAGATCCGCCCGGCGAAGGCCGCGATGACGCCATTGTGCTGGGGATTGTCGCCTTCGACCGCGATCTCCGACGTCGTAGACGCAGGACGGTCGAAACCGCCGACGGACTTGTCGTAGCAAAATTCGCGCTCGTTGCGATCGAGCTTGTGCAGCGTGAGCCGGTCGTGCTCGCAGACGAGCTTGCCCCACTCCAGCGTGATCTCAAGCCGGTTCGTCCCGGGACAATCCGCGGTGCTCGTCACGAAAACGCCCGTCGCGCCGTTCGGGAATTCCAGATATGCGGTCACGTCGTCCTCGACCTCGATATCGTGCCATTTTCCGTTGTGGCAAAAAGCGCGCACGCGGCTCGGCATGCCGCAGATCCACTGCAGCAGGTCCAGGTTGTGCGGGCATTGATTCAGCAGCACGCCGCCACCCTCGCCGGCCCAAGTAGCCCGCCAGCTGCCCGAATCGTAATAGACTTGCGTCCGGTACCAGTCGGTGATGATCCAGTTGACGCGCTTGATCGCGCCGAGCTCGCCCGACTGGACCAGGTCATGCATCTTGCGGTAGACCGGGTTCGTCCGCTGGTTGAACATCATCGCGAACACGACGCCGCTGGCCGCCGCCCGCTCGTTCATTTCCCTCACCTGCTTGGCGTATACGCCGGCCGGTTTTTCGCACAGCACGTGCAGTCCGCGGTCGAACGCCTTGATCGCCAGCTCCGGATGCTCGTAATGCGGCGTAGCGATCAGCACGGCATCGCACAGCCCGCTGTCCATCAGCGCCTCCGGCGTGCCGAACGACGCGACGTCCGCAGGCAGATAGGCCTTGGCCAGCTCCAGCCGGTTGACGTCCTGCTCGGCCACGGCGGTCAGCCGCACCTCGGGAACGACGCCCGCGATCATGTTTT
>Ga0209566_100132_pt1 | contig 91879 bp, 82 predicted proteins | sample Araplavi_mTSA_r2_2_FD_184287 | JGI IMG/M metagenome (GOLD analysis project Ga0209566, IMG submission 184287) | Arabidopsis root microbial communities from North Carolina, USA - plate scrape CL_Cvi_mTSA_r2 (SPAdes) (version 2) | ecosystem: Host-associated > Plants > Roots > Endosphere | place... | reverse complement strand
CTGCTGACCATGCTGGTCGGCATGATTGGCGCCAAACAGGTGCTGGAGATCGGCGCTCTGGGCGGATACAGCGGCATCTGTCTAGCGCGGGGGCTTAAAGAAGGCGGCAAGCTGCTCTCGCTTGAGCTGAAGGAAGATTTCGCTGAAGTGGCGAAGCGCAATGTGAGCGAAGCGGGCTTAGGCGGCTTCGTGGAATATCGGATCGGCGAAGCGCTGCATCATCTGGAGCAGCTGCGGGAGGAAGGCGCACGCTTTGATTTTTTCTTCATTGATGCGGACAAAGTGAATTATCCGAACTATCTGGAGCATGCGATTCAGTTGGCGAACCCGGGAGCAGTGATTGCCGGCGACAACACGCTGATGCGCGGCAAAGTTGTGGATGACCAGCAAACGAAGGCGTCGGTTCAAGCGATGCGCAAGTTCAATAGCTTGATTGCCACGGATCCGCGTCTGGAGAGCACGATTCTTCCGGCGTATGACGGGCTGGCATTGGCTCGTGTGAAATAAAAGCGGCTGGAGGGCCATCAGGTTGCCCTCCAACCGCTTTTTTGCATGTTAGGACGCTTTCTGCGTGTTGTCGTTCAATTCGTTGTGTATAGGCTCTCTCGGGGTGAGAGGCTTACTTTGTGTAATGCTTGGTGTGACATCTGGACTCGATATAGGAGGTTTGGTTTGCTGCTTATGTAGCGAGATCGCGCTGATGCTGTTCCAATAAATAAATAACAGCTCGGCGCAAATGACGACGAATACAACTTTTCGCCAGTTAAGCTTCATGCAAGGTACCCATCCTTTTCTCAACAATACCCCTAGATTACCATATTGTGGAATAGACAGCCAGCTTTTTTTAAACGAGGGTTAGACGCCGGCTAGTCCAACATTTATTTGTGGACACGCGCGGTTCGCAGTTCGAGCTCGTATCTGCGGCCCTCCGGCATCTCAGCATCATAGGCGAGCTGGACGGCTAACTCGATGTCATAAGGGACGCGTACGAATTGCAGCGCAAATCCGGCAGAACTCAAGCTCTCCGGCACGCCTTCGACGATGCCATAGCAGGCTTGCGGGATGCCGTCATAGGGGGTTCCGACACTGCCCACATTGAACAAAAGCAGTCCTTCCTTGATCGTGTTCGCGTGCTCATCCAGGTTGTAGGAAGGGGGCTTGAGCGCAAGCAAGTAAGGGACATGGATATCACCATAGCCGACGATGTCCGGGAGCTTGCCATCCTCCGGCGTGCCGGTCATTTCGGTGTGCTGAAACATCGCTCGGCGCTCCTCCTTGGAGGCTTTGCGCTTCACCCGGTGAAAGACGCTTTGCGCGGAAGCATGAAATAGTCTTAGCAGCTTGCCGCTCATGCGCACATCCACCGCAAACGGCAGCTGCGCCAAATACGCAAGCCGCTCTTCCCCGAGCTGGCGCTGGTGCCATAGTCCTGCAGGCTGATCCTGCGCATAGGTGATGCCCAGATCCCAGTTGCCCTGGACGACGGTTTCGCATACGTCCCGGATGCGGTCCACGGCTTCAGCTGAGCCAGGGCCTTTGCCGACGAGATCTCCCAGGCAGATGATTCGGCGGATACCCCGGCGCCTAATATCTTGAAGAACGGCTTCCAGCGCCGGCATATTGCCGTGAATGTCAGAGATGATTGCGATTTTTTCCAAGGCGGCGCATCCTTTCTTGGGAACCGTAGTGAGTATCAATGTTTTATTTATACCACATCGGGCGGGTTCTGAGAATGAGAGACCCTTTGCGCATACCGCTATGATATTCGTTCTGGTATAATCTAGGTTGGGGAAAGGGGAATGCTCGATTTGGAAACCAGATTAGAACGTCATCAGAAGAAACGCCAACAGAAGCCTGAACGTAATAAAGTTTCATTTAAAGTCATTGGCGGGCTAACGCTTGTAGCTGTTGTCTGTTTTGCTATTGGGGTCGGAGCTTCCCATTGGTCGGCGAACCATAACGCTGATGAGGAAGGTCAAACGGCTGCTGTTACAGAAACGGCATCGTCATCACCGTCTCCGAGTCTGCCGGGCGGACAGACTAGCCCTTCAGCAAGTCCATCGGCAGGTCCAACGCCAAGTGCTGTGGCGAATGCGCCATCCAGTCCGCAGCCTTCATCAAGCGCAGGAAGCGCAAGCCCGGCAGCCTCTGCGCCGCAAGGCAGTGGACAGCAGGTCAAGCTGACTTTCGTCGGGGATGTGATGATGGCCTCGAAGGTTGAAGATATTTTAAAGCAAAAAGGCTATGATTACCCGTATACGAATGTAACAGATTTATTGAGCAAAGCCGATTATACGATTGCCAACCTCGAGACACCGGTTACAACCAGAGGTACGGAGCAGAAAAAAGACTACGTTTACCGCTCATCTCCTTTGGCGCTGTCGGCGCTTAGAGCCTCTGGTATTGATTTGGTCAATTTAGCAAATAACCACGTGATGGATTATGGCACAGAGGGGCTGCTCGATACGTTCGACGCGCTCGATCAGGAAGGCATTCAGCGCATGGGTGCCGGCAAAAATCTGGAGGAAGCCTATCAGCCTGTCATCGTAGAGAAGCAAGGCATCAAGATTGCTTTCCTTGGGTTCAGCAGGGTCGTCCCGGAAGGCAGCTGGAAAGCGGCTGCAGGGCATCCTGGCGTCGCCGAAACCTATAACTATAAGCCGGCTGTCGAAGCGATTCAGAAAGCCAAGGAGAAGGCGGATATCGTCGTTGTCACTGCCCATTGGGGTGTAGAGCGCAGCGATCAGCCGGACAAGTATCAGAAGGAATTGGCGCACCGCTATATCGATGCAGGCGCGGATCTTATCGTCGGCGGTCACCCGCATGTGCTTCAAGGCTTTGAACAGTATAAAGGCAAGTGGATTGCTTACAGTTTGGGCAATTTTATTTTTACGACGAATGATGTGCCGAAGACCTGGGAGACGGTTGCTCTCGAAGCGAGCTGCACCAAGGACAAGCAGTGTGACGTGCATCTCGTGCCGATTCTGACCAAGATGGCGCTGCCGACGCCGATGAGTACGGAGGATGGCACCAAGCTTTTTCAGCGTCTGAGCCAAATTTCGATCGGTGCGCATGTTGACGCATACGGTCGCGTAACGAGCAAATAAAAAAGGAGTCGATCCAAGATGACAGAGACGATTCGCAATATTTACTGTGTTGGGCGCAATTATCGCGCACATGCAGCAGAACTGGGCAATGACGTTCCGGACGAGCCGATGATTTTCACGAAACCGACGCATGCCTTGACACCGATGGATGGTGAAGTGCTGACGCTGCCTGGCGATCGCGGAGAGATCCATTATGAGGCCGAGCTGGTGCTGCGGATCGGTAAGCCTTACAGCGCAGGCGCGACGGTGGAGGATCTCGTCGATGGATACGCGCTTGGCATCGATTTTACTTTGCGTGATGTGCAAAGCGTCATTAAGAAAAAAGGCCAGCCGTGGCTCCCGGCCAAAGGCTTTCTCGGCTCAGCGCCGATTAGCGCGTTCCGATCGTTCCCGGGTACCGCAGCGTTAGCGGAGAAGAACTTCAAGCTGTTGAAAAATGGTGCTGTGGTGCAGGACGGCAATATCGGTAATATGATTTTTGATCTCCAGACGATCATTGATTATATTGCGAAGCACTATGGGCTGGGCGCAGGTGACATCATCTACACAGGAACGCCGGAAGGGGTAGGTCCTGTGAGCGGCGGAGACAGCCTGGAGTTGCTGTGGGGGGAAGAAGCCTTCGGGACGATTACGATCAAAACGGAAGCTTAAGGCGGCGAAAATAACATGCTTCAGGAAAGCGACGCCAACCAAGAAGCGCCTGTGCATCTTATGATGCTGTTACAGCCGCACTTTGCGGAGAAGCGTTAGGCAGCCATTCACAACGTCTCGGCGTTCCGCTCGATGAATATTGGCGACGGCGTGTTCCGAGGGCTGGAGGAAGGCTAGCTGGAGAACGGCTACGGCTCATCCGAGAAGCCGCTGCGCCTTTCGAGAGATGAGATCGATGCGGCGGTTCAAGCGATTAACAGTCGCGTGCGTTTTAATTTAATGTGGGCTGCCTGCTGTCACTTGGTGACGGAGGCAGCCTTTTTTCGTTGGGGGTCATCAGATCGCGAACCTGCCGTAAATACCCAAGCGATCAGCCCGGATGAGACACGCGTCCGATTGGTTGAAGTTGAACGCACTTCTGCATGCATCGTGCGCTTCTAAGCAGCTAGTTATGTAGATATTACAGGGGATGAGGAAGCGAGATAGGGAACTCGCCGCACGAACCGACCCGATATAAAGCAAATAGCGGAAGCTCTGCTTCCGCTTCCGCTATCGCACGCACACTTACATGCATCGTGCGTTTATATTCAGCTGGCAGCTAGCGATCCGCATGCAGCAAGCGAACAACCGCTATGCACCTTTCCGTTTTACCGGCACGTAAATGTCCATTTGGATGAGCGCATTGCCTGGGTGAGAACGCTCATCATAGAGCTCAAATTCCGGTGTGCCTGCATGCTCATAGCCGGAGTGAGGGAACCATTCCCCGAAGACCGATTTCCAAGTGCTTTGGATCGAAGGCGAGAACTGATCGGGAGTTACCAGCGGAGTCGTAAATACCGCATACTCAGCACCGGCAAACTCTCGGCACACGAGGTCCGCAGGAACGTCTTCGAAATGGTCAACTTCCATGCCGATCATATAGATCATGTTACCCGAATCCATGTCGAAGCTGTGGCAAATCCCCAGCTCCACCGGGCTTTCGACGTGTATGCGGTTCGGAATGCGGGTGCCCCAGCCATTTTGCAGGTACTCTTGCCAAAAAGCAGGGATTTTTTGCATGTTTTCTCCGTTGTTGATCGAAGTGTGCAGCTCATAGCCAACGACCTTATAGGCGGGCTTCGTTGTAATCCGATATTCCATCTGAATGCCTCCCAAATATGGATTGTATTTGCGTTGCAACAAGTTCAGCTTCGCATAGGTTGGCGGTTTGATTCCGGATTTGCGATAATCCGCCGGGGTTCTGCCGAACATCCGCTTGAACGCACGTGTAAAAGTCTCGTGATTGTGGAAGCCGTTCTCCAGCGCGATATCGAGCAGACGCATCTCCGTGTGGGCCACCTGATACGCAGCGCGAGCCAGACGCCGTTTACGCACATATTCCATCACTGACTCTCCAGCCATGGACTGAAAGACCCGGTGAAAATGGAAGTCCGAGAAGTTCGCAACCTGCGCAAGCCGCGAGAGGGACAGCTCTTCAGCTATATGCGACTCAACGAAATCAATGGTAGCTTGCATCTGCTTCAGGTAATCCTCTTTCACAGAGATTAGCCGCCTCCTTCACTGAACTCTTTTCATTGTAGCGTCAATCCGTAAAAGCATCTTGATCATTCTTGCTCACTTCACCTAGCCAATGCTCAGAATTTCACGAATATCCTGCTCTGTCAACGTAGACATCGCTTCCTGACCGGATTGAATAACATCATCAATCAGGTTTTTCTTCTTTTTCTGCAGCTCGTGCATCGTATCTTCAATTGTACCCTTCGCAACGAGACGGATGACTTGAACGACATTTTTTTGGCCGATCCGATGGGCTCGGTCAGCAGCCTGCTGCTCCACGGCAGGGTTCCACCATAGATCATACAGAATGACCGTATCCGCGCCAGTCAGATTCAGCCCGGTGCCGCCGGCTTTTAAAGAAAGCAAAAATAAATCACGTTCACCGCGATTAAACCGGTCGCACAGCTCGACACGTTCTGCCGCAGGGGTTTGGCCGTCCAGATAGAAGAGAGGAACACCACGCTCTCCAAGCTCCCGTCTGATCAGCCCCAACATCTCTGTAAATTGCGAAAAAATTAAGGCACGCTTGCCGGCGCTGCGGCATTCGTCAATGATTTCCAGCAGCTGCTCCAGTTTGCCGGATCCGCCTTTGTAGCCTTCCACAAAGAGGGCGGGATGGCAGCAGAGCTGGCGAAGCCGAGTGAGGCCGGCCAGAATTTTAATCCGATTTTGCTGAAAATCGTTATCAATCAGATGCTTCATCGCTTCTTTCTGCAGCTTGGCCAAATAGGCGGCATACAGCCTCTTTTGTTCAGGCAGCAGCTCTGAAGGATGCAGCGACTCGATCTTGTCCGGCAGCTCCTTCAGCACGTCGGTCTTCAGCCGCCGCAGGACGAACGGCCGCACCCGTCTCGCGACGGATTCGCGGGTCAAATCGCCGAAGGCTTGCCGGTCCGGCAGCAGACCGGGGAAGACGGCATCGAAGATCGACCACAGCTCTTCGAGCCTGTTCTCGATCGGCGTGCCTGTCAGCGCGAAGCGGTACGACGCCTGGATGCTTTTGACGGCCTGCGCCGTCTGGGTGGCATGGTTTTTAAACACCTGCGCTTCATCGAGGATCAGGGTGTGAAAAGCCTGCTGCATATACAAATCGAGATCCCGCCGCAGCAGCGGGTACGAGGTGATGAGGACGTCCGTCTGCGACGCGCCCTTCAGCACCCGCACGCGCTGAGCCCGGCTGCCGTCTGCAATGGCGATGCGGAGCTGGGGCGCGAACTTGTGCAGCTCATGCTGCCAGTTGTACAGCAGGGAGGATGGCGCGACAATGAGCGCAGGGCGCTTCATCTCGCGAATCTGATCCTGCACAGAGACGAGAAAAGCGATGCTTTGCAGCGTCTTGCCCAGGCCCATATCATCGGCTAAAATGCCGCCAAAGCCGTAAAAAGCCAGCATTTTCAGCCACTGGTAGCCATACTGCTGGTAGTCGCGCAGGACGCCTGCCAGGCTGTCCGGAACCGGGAAGTCCAAATGATCCGGATTGCGCACATGCTCCAACATGCGTCTGAGCGATTTGCCGAGCGTGATCGTATGGCCTTGATAATCGGTGCCTGCAAGGTGCAGCGCGCGGCTCAGCGGCAGTTGTATAGCAGTTCCTTGTAACTCCGATAGACGAATCCCGGTTTCATTGATGAAGCGGACGATCTCCTGGAACTCTGCACGTTCGAGCGGCATTAACGCGCCATTCGTCAGCCTGTGAAACTTGCGTTTTTCCTGAAGCGCGGTGAGCAGGCTGCGAATTTCCGACTCGGGAATGCCTTCGATATCAAAGGTGACAGAGAGCCAATCCGTTTTCTCATCGATGTTGACTGTCACCTTTGGCGGCGCTAGCACGGTGAAGAGACGGCTTTTTACAGCGGAGGTAGCATAGACCTGCACCAGTTTCTCCAGTTGAGGAAGAATATGGTACATGAAATGGTACTCAGCCTCTTCATCGTCGAGAAAATAGCCGCTTTCCGTCTTGATCACGAAGCTGCTGTCCATCAGCTCAACAATTTGCTCTTCGAGCTCGGTATCCCGCATCAGAATGCGATCCGCTGGGCTGGCAACCGTTGAGGGCTCTAACGGATTCAAGACGATATCGCCGTACTGAAATTCCAGACCGGCGAGCAGCCGCTCTCGAACCCGATCCAAATAGAGCCGCGCCTGGAGCGGGGGCCGCAGCAGGCGAGCGGCTATGGCATCCGCGATCCGGACACTGCCCAGCTGGGACAGACCTGGCACTACCTTCTCCAAATAAAGATGGATTTGCCCGGCTGGAATACAAATTCGCGGGTGGTCCGCGTTTTGAAGTAATTGCTTTAAAGCGGCAAGGCGCGCACAAGCATCCGCAGACAGCCGCAGCAGCTTATCTTGAGCCAGGACCAGCCCGTAGGCTTCCAGGACCTTGACCGTCTCCAAGCCGTGAACGAGGAGCGAATATCCACTGTGATCATCCAGTTCGTCCAGGTCAAAATAAAGCGGCGGACGCTCATCCGCCATGCGAAAGCTGGCATCCGTGCCTTCGCCGGTATCCAGCTTCACGGAATCAGCTTGCTCCAGCAATGGATGAAGCTCCCTCCACGCAGACGGCGGGATGAGCAGCAGCCTGTCGCTGCCAGGCTTCCGTATCGGCGCCGCGAGCATTGTTTCATTGCGGTGAATCTGAATCAGCTGTTGCAGAATGGCGTCATGCTCGTGCAGGAAGCGGTGCTGCTCCGGATCGTATCGCAACGTCTTGCTCAAGGCAAAAGAAGCTCCATGCTCGATGCCATGGAGGAAGCTGCGAAGGGGCTGCACGGGGTACGTTCGCTTCAAACCAGCGTGCAGTTCGATCGCGAGCAGTATCTTGTGATCCGCGCTAAGCTGGGGTTTGAGAATGAACTCCATCGCCAGCGGCGTTCTGGTGTCGAAAATATGCCGTGCACGGCTTGCTGTACGGGCAGGTTTGCCGGCAAAAAGGCTCAGAATGTCCTCGGCGAGTCCCGGGTCCTCCGATGCGTCAGCTGCCTGGCTTGGCATCAATTGTTCACCCTTTTGCACCTGCTGGATATATACAAGTACTGCGGCAATATGCTCACAATAAAAATCATCGGGATAAAAGGCAGGGCACGTACAAGCGGCCACGACTTGACGTTGCGAGCCGTACGTTACGCTGACTAGCCGGGGGGGGTGATCTTGGACGCCGGCTTCATAGCGGTGCTCCTTGGCATCATAGATCGTGAATGAAACACGGCCATCTTGATACAGGGCTTCGCCGCTTTCATACGCAAAACGCCCGCATAGCTGCTTAATGACAGCTTCTGTTAAAATTAAGCTCAAGGCTGCCCTTCCTTTCATCGGTGCCGTTAAGGTCGTGTCATAGTGAAGGCTTGTTCAACCGTGTATCTGAATAGGCGTCACGAATATGCAGAATGGCCGGCAGCTGTTCGAAAAACACATCAACCAGCTGTGGATCGAAATGCTCACCGCGCTCCTCCTTGATTAAATTCAGGATGCGGTCAAGCTCCCATGCTTTTTTGTACACCCGTTCGCTGCCCAATGCGTCAAATACGTCGGCGATAGCCGTAATACGTCCGTAAATATGAATAGCATCGCCCTTCAAGCCCTGCGGGTAGCCGCGTCCGTTCCACTTTTCGTGGTGTTCGTGGGCGACGATGGCGGCTGTTTTCAGGATACGCCGATTGGAATTTTTAAGCAAATTATATCCAATATGGGTATGGGCCTGCATGACGCTAAATTCCTCGTCGGTCAGCTTCCCCGGTTTCTTGAGCACTTCGTCAGGAATTGCGACTTTGCCGATGTCATGCATCGGCGACGCCATCCTGAGCAGCTCTGCTTCTTCCCGGCTCATGCCTGCGCCAATCGCCAAAATGTAGGAGTACTCGGCCACGCGCTTCACATGGTTGCCCGTCTCTTTGGACCGGCTCTCACCAATTTCGCCCATGGTGAAAATGATCTCTTTTTGCGTCTCCTCAATTTCCTGCGCCAGCATGGCGGATTCCAGTGATTTGCCCGCGTAGGAGGCGGCCAGCTTCAAATATTCCATATCCTTGGCGGAAAACTGTCCGCTTGGCGTCATTTTATTAATCGCTTGGTAAGCCCCGATAATTTCCCCTTCCAAATTACGAAAAGGAATGACCATCAGCGCCTGGGTCCGGTAGCCTGTCTGCTGATCCGTGCGTAGAGCGCCATTGACCAGATAATCTCTGTATTCCTCATTCGTATAAGCGTCGTCGATAACTACGTCCTGATCATGTGTAACCGCATAGCCGACTAAACCGGCTGTGCTCGGTATGCGTATTTCATTAATGCCATGGGCGACTTTCGTCCACAACTCGTGGTTGCCGGCATCCAGCAGCCAAACCGTGCAGCGGTCGGAGACGATCATGTCGCGTCCCATGTCCGCCATCAGCATGAGCACCTGGTCTAGCGAGCGTTCACTGGCGATTTTGGCGGTATAATCGAAAATAAGGCTCAGCATTTCCTGCGGCTCCAAATCTCTTTTGCACCGGGGCTGATCTCTATCAAACCTTTCATGTCCCATCGACAGTCTCCTTGGCGTAATCGCGCAAAAATTTGTACCCTATTATTTCGCTCGGATTGTGCAGGTTTCCTGCTGACAGGCAGGGTTGTCTTATTGTGTCATGGTAGACTGGAGCGGAAGATGGTGACCGCATGGCCCGTGTGATACAATCAGGAAGGATACAGAGTGCGGAAATTAAGCTTCAAGGGGATGGGAGGGGCATGGAAATGGCATGGCTGTGGGGGATTTCAGGGAGTTTGATTATCGCAGGAGCGGCTTATGGAAGAGGATCGCTATCCCGTTCCGGTTTTTTGGGGGCGATGGTGCTCGGAACGGCCATGTTCGCCATGGGCAGCTTGGCATGGTTCGGGACGCTAATCGCCTTTTTCATTTCTTCTACACTGCTTTCGAAATATAAGCACAAGCGGAAAGCCGAAGCCGAGAGCGGTTATGCCAAAAGCGGGCGAAGGGACGCCGGGCAAGTTGCCGCCAACGGCGGATTGGGCTTGCTGCTGTGCATCGGGCACGCCTGGTGGCCGCATCCGGCCTGGTGGGCCCTCTTCATCGGCGTGATGGCTACGGTTAACGCCGATACGTGGGCGACCGAGATCGGCGGCCTCAGCCGCTCGATTCCCCGCTCGATTCTGAGCGGGAAGCGTGTGCCGGCTGGAACGTCAGGCGGCGTGACCGGCCTCGGGCTGCTCGCGTCTGTGCTCGGCGGCCTGTTCATCGGCCTGATCGGCTGGCTCGGCAGCCAATTTGACGGCGCTGCGGCAAGCGCGGGCGATGCTCCGCTTGCGCTGCTGCCGCTGCTCACCGCAGGGGCCGTGTCCGGCTTGGCCGGCTCGCTCATCGACTCGCTGCTCGGCGCGACCTTACAGGTGATGTATCGCTGCGAAGTGTGCGGCCGGATCGTCGAGAAGCCAGCGCATTGCGGCCGGAGCGCCGTACAGGTGCGCGGCTTGCCCGGCATGACGAACGATTACGTGAATGCGCTCAGCTCGTTGGCGGGCGGGCTCGTGAGTCTCGGCATGCTGGCGCTGCTGCTGTAGCGCGCGTGGCGGCAACAATAGGAGCTAAGCGTAATCATTCCGCTTAGCTCCTTTTGCTAGGAAGCCGTCGACCCGGTGCCGGCTTCCCGTGTAGAGGCCTCGCCTCCTAGAGGCGCAGGCGCAGCAGGTGCGGGTGCAGCGGCCTGTGCTTCTTGCAGCTGCTTCTCGAGCAGCTTGATCCGCCGCTGCAGCTTGAACTGGCGGATGAAGCCGAACAAGCCGATGATCAGCCCGCCTAGCAGCGTGGATGATAGAATCACTAATATCAAGGGCGTGCTCGTTTGTGCAAATAAGAAGTTCACTTGCACAGGATCTACATTGATGACGGCAAAGATGGCGGTAATCAAGGCGAAAAATAAGGCGAATATTAACGTCCATTGTGTTTTCATGTAGGGATGACACCTCACCTCAATTTAAGGAAAGGTTGAAAGCACAGGCTTTCAACCTTTCTTGATGTTCTTCCTTCGTTGTCTCTTCTTATTTCGTCAGTTGTTCCATTTGATCAAGCAGCGAGCTGAATACGCTCATCGCTTGCTTGATCGGCTCCGGTGTCGACATATCGACGCCAGCACGTTTCAAGATGTTCTGCGAGTAGTCGCTGCCGCCGCTTTTCAAGAAGCCGAGGTAGCGTTCGACCGCCGGCTGGCCTTCATCGAGAATTTGCTTCGCGAAGCTGGTTGCGGCGGAGAAGCCTGTCGCATATTTATACACGTAGAAGCTGTTATAGAAGTGCGGGATGCGCGCCCACTCCATCTCGATATCCTGGTCAACAACCATGTCTTTGCCATGATACAGCTTGTTAAGGCCGTAGTAAATTTCGCTGAATTCCTGCGGTGTCAGTGATTCGCCGGCTTCCGCTTTCTCATGCGTGATCATCTCGAATTCGGCAAACATCGTCTGACGGAACACTGTTGTACGGAACTGGTCCGCGTAGTAGGTGAGCAGGTACATTTTTTCCTTCGGATCGGTGACCCGTTTGAGCAAGTAGTCCATAAGCAGCGCTTCATTGAGCGTGGAGGCCACTTCGGCAAGGAAAATCGTGTACTGCGCATAGCGGTATGCCTGATTCTCATCGGACAAATACGAGTGAATCGCGTGCCCCATCTCATGCGTCAGCGTGAACATGCTGTTCAGATTGTCCTTGTGGTTCAGCAGCACATAAGGATGCGTGCCGTAAGCGCCCCAGCTGTAGGCGCCGTTGCGTTTATTTTTATTCTCGTACACGTCAATCCAGTGGTTATCGAAGCCGTCCTGAAGAATTTTCAAATAATTCTCACCAAGGGGCGCGAGACTCTTCTTAATCTCTTCTTTGGCCTGCTGGTAGGTGATGTCCATATTGAATTCTTCCACCAGCGGCGCGAATAGGTCGTACATGTGCAGTTCGTCAACCTTGAGCAGCTTCTTGCGCAGCTTCAAGTAGCGCTGCAGCTGCGGCAGGGCATCGTGCACGGTGCTGATCAGGTTCGTATAGACTTCCTTCTTAATGTTGTCGCCGAAGAGGGTAGACTCCAATACGGAAGGATAATTCCGGGCTTTGGCATAAAAAATATTTTTGTTAATGTTCGCGCTTAGCGTAGCGGCGATCGTATTCTTTTGGCTGCGATATGTCTCATATACCGCTTCAAATGCGTTTTTCCGCACATCGCGATTACGGCTCTCGAGGAACTGAATGTAGCTGCCGTGCGTCAGCTCGACTTCTTCACCCTTATCGTTCTTGATTTTCGGGAATTTGAGGTCGGCATTGTTCAGCATGCCATAGATCGTGCTCGGCGCTCCGGCCATATTGCCTGCTTGCGCCAGCAGCGCTTCCTGCTCTTTGGACAGCGTATGCGGCTTCTGGCGGATCATCTCTTCGAGTGTGTCTTTGTAGAAAGACAGGGAAGGGTCATTCACCAGCTGCTGCAATTTCTCTTCTGTAAGGCTCAAAATTTCTGGAGATACGAAGGAAAGCGCTTCGCCCACTTCGACGCTGATTTTTTTGGATTTTTCAGATAAAGCCTGGTATGTAGGTTCTGCTGTATCTTCATGATGCTTCATGTTCGCATATACATAAAGCCGCTCGGTTTTTAGGGAGATTTCGTCCTCGAGCTCGAAAATTTGCTTGATCGCTGCAGCCTCGGTAAGCTTTCCTTGGAAAGTGCTGACCTTACTAAGCGAATCCTTCACTTCTTTAAACTCCTGATCCCAAGCTTTCTGATCCGGGAATAAATCTTCCAGCTTCCAGCGGTTCTCGGCGGGTACTTGTTTACGGTCCAATAGTTGAGTCATCGAAGCCCTCCTGTCCTTGTGTTGAGATTGAGGTAACCCTACTTCATTCGCATGCAAATCGGCTGCTGGAATTGAGCTTAGTAAAAGTCCCATCGCCGCAGTTACATAGATCCAGCGCATTACGGTCACGCTCCTGGCTTGTTCCCACCCTGGCTGTGGCGCACGAATCTGCGTTTCCATATGATGGTTTTCAAGTAGTATGACCGTTTGCCCATTCATTTATGATTATATGAAAAAGCTGGAAGGAAGTAAATTCACATTCCCGCCCCGAAAAAGCTGAGCAGCACGAGTACAAAGGAGATGGCAACCAAGACAATAGCCGCCAGGGCCAAGTAACGTTTAATTTGGGGAGGCAGCGTATCCTTTTTTAGGATTAAAATAATGGCAAAACAAAAAGAAACGAGTATAAATGTAAAAATAGTGCCTGAATTACTCATCGGAATCATCATCCTATCTCTAATAAATATACAGCGGGAGTGACGGCAAATTCCCCGTATGAACAAATTTCGCTATGCGGCGATGATTTCCTTGTGCCTTGACATGCTAACGCCATGACAGCTAGCGGCTGTTCATGGCGTTAGCATTCACATCATACGAAGTGTGAGGAGGAGTTACCCGGCATTCTGCATCGTACCGTCAGGTTCCTCGCCGTCTTCGACCTTAACGAGCATCAACTTGCCGCGCGCATCCATCTTGACCTTATAGCGGTCCTCCGGTTCCATGTGCGCTTCTTCGCTCAGCTCCTTCGGCAGCGTAAGCTGTCCGTGATCACCAACTTCGACCTGGTAGCCGATCATTTTGGTCCATTTGCCGACAGCAAGGACTACGACGATCAGGAGGCCAATCAGCAGCCATTTGGCGACAGGGTTGGAAATGAAGAACGGCGCGAGGAACTTCTCGCCAGTAATCATTTTACCCGCTGTCAACGTAAGTACACCGGCTCCGATGTAAATAATCCACGGATACGTTTCAATCCATTTAATGAACAACGTGCTGCCCCATACGACGATCGGCACGCTGACCAGCAAACCAATAACCACGAGCAGAAAATCTCCATGCGCCGCGCCGGCGACGGCAATGACATTGTCGAGACCCATGACGGCGTCAGCGATAATAATAGTACGAATCGCAGCCCACATGCTGTTCTTTGCTTCGATGTTTTCATGGTTTTTCTTCTCGGTCAGCAGCTTATACGAAATCCAGAGCAAGAGCAATCCGCCCGCCAGCAACAGGCCGGGAATTTTCAATAAATAAACGACAGCCATTGTGGCAAGTGCCCGAATAATGACGGCGCCGACCGTGCCCCAGAGAATGACCTGCTTTTGTGTTTCTTTCTTCAAGTTACGGGCAGCCATCCCGATCACGATCGCGTTATCTCCTGCGAGCACCAAATCAATCAGGATGATGGTGAGCAATGAGACAAAAAATCCGGCAGATAACCATTCCATACTTAACAACTCCCTTTAGCTTTTTTTGAAAAAAAATAGAGCCCAGCACCGCTGACCGGTGAAGGCTCTAATTCATCAAAAAAGACCTTCACCAATTAAACAATTGGCAAAGGTCTTGCTAACAACGTGAACGTTGCCAATAAAGCCGGGATCTGATGAGGATCCGAATTGACGACTTTACTGTGACAGCTACTCCCCTTTGGAGTGAAAACATGAAATTATAAGTTTATTATAAAAATAAGACAAGCCCAAAGTCAAGCGATTGTTCTAAACTTCTTCAAACGCGTCCATAATCGCTTGCCATTCCTCTTGCGTGCCTTGGTAACGCTCTTTGGAAAAACGCTCCTTCGCCCATTGCATCATCGCCGGCCGGCCAATGAAAGTATGACACTCTTCTCCCCATTGATCGGAGATCTCGGTAAGTACGATTTTAGTACCCTGTACTTCGACATTCATCATATTCCATTTATCTTTTTTATAGATCGTATGCTTTTTAATCATAACTGAGGCTGCTCCCTATTGATAAAGTTGATGTCATCATACCGCAAGGGCACTGGGAATGCAAGAAATGTGCATTGCCGCAAGCGGAAAATGGTGGTAAAATTCTCCTAATCCTTTCCAAGTTGGGAGGGGTGAGCCGAGTTGAGAAGAGAAAGTAAGAAGAGGAGAGCTGAGCATGGAAAAAAAACCAGTGTATGAGCAGGCCGGGGTCGCCATGACCTCAAGATCGTTTGCGGAGTATGAGCGAATGTTTATGTTGAATGCAGACGAGCTGCAGGGAAGGCGCGTCCTGGACGTCGCAGGCGGGGCATCATCGTTTACCGCCGATGCGCGAAGCCGAGGGATTCTGGCTGAAGCCGCCGATCCCTTGTACGCCATGACGCCGACTAAGATTGCGGAGTACGGCAGGGCGGAGATCGAGAGCGTAGCAGCCAAGCTTGATAAGCTGCGGGATGTGTACGACTGGAGCTATTATGGCTCCGTGGAAGCGCATCGTGCTGACCGTGAAGAGAGCTTACGCCGCTTTGTGGCGGATTTTGCAGCGCAGGATGGTTTTGGAGACAGCTGCAATAGCCGCTATCATTCTGCGCAGCTCCCGGAGCTTCCTTTTGCTGACCAGACGTTTGACTTTGTCTTGTGCAGTCATTTCTTGTTTTTATATGAAGAGCAGTTCGATTATGCGTTTCACCGGGCAGCCGTGCGAGAGCTTCTGCGCGTCTGTAAAAGGGGTGGAGAGGTGCGAATTTACCCGCTGCTCAGCTTCCGGACAGAAGAGTATACGAAGTTGAACGAGCTGCTGGATGAAGTTGATAAATTGGGATTTTTATCTAAAAAAATGAAAGCGAATTTGCCGTTCCTGCCTAATTCCGAGTATTTTGTGAACATTTCCAAACCCTCTTGTAAAGACTTCCAAAACCCCAAAAAATAACTGATTTACGGGCTCGAAAGCGGTTTTATAAGTTGATTTATAGGGCTGGCGGTGGTATAATTTTGATATTCGCCACAGATGGCGATATTTTTAGGAGGTTGTTCACTTGAAAGGTACAGTTAAATGGTTTAACGCAGAAAAAGGCTACGGATTCATTCAAGTCGATGGTGGAGACGACGTATTCGTTCATTTCTCCGCGATCCAAGGCGAAGGCTTCAAAACATTGGAAGAAGGCCAAGAAGTTGAGTTCGATATTACTCAAGGTAACCGCGGCCCTCAAGCAGCTAACGTCACAAAATTATAAGAAATTGGGAATTCCCACTTATAAATAGAGTGTCATAGCACAAAAACAAAAGACAGTACTGAGTGATCTCGGTGCTGTCTTTTTTGCCGTGTTTGTAGATTAACGTAAGCGTTTTGACTCTAGCGTTGTTTGCGCCGCTCCCTCTTGGCTCAGTAGAGCTCACGGCACTCTCCCTTTGGTTCAGTAGAGCATCTCAATACTATCCCATTGGCTCAGAAGAGCAATTGTTACTATCCCTCTATCTCAGTAGAGTCACGGCACTATTCCTTTGGCTCAGGAAAGCATCTCAATACTATCCCATTGGCTCAGAAGAGCACTTGTTACTAACCCTCTATCTCAGTAGAGTCACGGTACTATTCCTTTGGTTAAGTAGAGCATCGTAATACTATCCCATTGGCTCAGAAGAGCACTTGTTACTAACCCTCTATCTCAGTAGAGTCACGGCACTATTCCTTTGGTTAAGTAGAGCATCTTAATACTATCCCATTGGCTCAGAAGAGCACTTGTAACTATCCCACTAACTCAGTATAGCTCACTGCACTATTCATTTGGCTCAGTAAAGCATCTCACCACTATTCCTTTGGCTCAGTAGAGCTCTCAGCACTTTCCCTCTGGCTCAGAAAAGTGGATCGAAGAAGCTGCCAGCGGGCTAGATCGCCAGGAGGGTGGAAGTGGAGATTCTGAGCTAATGGGATAGTGGGCAGAGCCAATGCAAACCAGAAGCCAACCGAGCCAACAGGTAATGGATCGAAGAAGATGCCAGCGGGTTAGACCGCGCAGGAGGGTGGAAGTGAGGATTCTGAGCTAACGGGATAGTGGGCAGAGCCAATGCAAACCAGAGGCCGACCAGAGCCAACAGGTAATGGATCGAAGAAGATGCCAGTGGGCTAGACTGCGCAGGAGGGTGGAAGTGAGGATTCTGAGCTAATGGGATAGTGGGTGGGCAGAGCTAATGCAAATCAGAAACTAGCTGAGCCAATGGGGGCGTGGATCGAAGAGAATGGCGGCAGCGGGTTAGATCGCGCGCAATAAAAAGAAAAGACCACACATTCTGACACTAGGCAGAAGGGGTGGTCTTCGGTATTAATTCTTCACTTAGTCGATGATCTGCAATATCTCATCGACTTCTTTGCGCGCCAGCTTGCCAGGACGCTCTTGCGGGTGTCCAAGCGCGATAACCATGTTGATCTGGCACTCGGCCGGAATGGATAAATACTCCCGGATTTGATCCTGCGCGAGCAGTACAGGGCCGGTCATCGGGCAAGTACCCAGACCCCGTGCGTGGGCGGCAAGCATAAGATTTTGCGATGCCAGACAGGAGCTCTTGATGCCTTCCTCGGCCCAAACGTGATCTTCGACGAGTTGAATCGGGTCAAAGATGCGCTCACGGAATTTGGACTCATAAGGGGTTGCCAAGCAAATGATGAGTACTGGCGCATCGGAGAATGCCGTCGCATAAGGACCGAAAGACTTGACCAACAGGCGGCCTTCGCGGGAGAGTCCTTTCTGCTCTGCTTCTGCACTGATGCGGTGAAGCTGGTCCCAGGTCAATTGCTCGATGTGCTTGATTTTCTCTTTATTTCGAATCGCGATAAACTGCCAGGTCTGGGAGTTCGTATCGCTTGGGGCATAGCGTGCACAGTCGATGATTTCACGGATATCGTGGTCAGAGACGGTTTCCTCCGTAAATTTTCGGACGCTTCTACGCTCTAATACAATGGTTTTAAAATCCTCATAATTCATCCTGCCAAGTTACCTGCCTTTACTTCTCAGTTTATTCATAAGCTGCAAGTTCTTACACCGTTACTTGATACTTGGTACTAAGACTTTATCTTATTATATGCGAGGTTACTACTGGAGCACAACCGTGTCGCCAACATTCAGGCCTTTGAGGACTTCTGTTTTCTCCGGCGTTTCCATCCCGATCTCGATATCGCGGCGTTCGGCGCCTTGGGAGGTTTGCAGCATGACATAGTATGCATCCTTCTCGCGCATCACTGCCAATGTTGGCACAACGATAGCGCCTTGCTTCTTTTCTGTCTCAATTGTTCCTGTCAGGCTAAGCCCTGCAATCAGCTTCTCATTCGGTTCCAAGGAGATGGTGACTTCGAATTGAGCGGCGCCGGTACCTTGGTCTGTTCCTGATTTAGCGAATCTGGACACTTTTTCGACCTTGCCTTGCAATTTCATTTGCTTCAGCGCATCGACCTTCACTTCAACCGGCATGTCAGGTTTAATTTTATAAACATCAAACTCGCCAACCGTGCACACGAGCTGCAGCTTTGAGCAGTGTCGATTTCCCCGAGCCTGAGCTTCCGAGCAGAGCTGCCATTTCGCCTTGCTCGACCCGGAAGTTGAGATCATGAAGAACGGGCGTTGCTTCCGCGCCATTGCGGAAGCTGTGAGATAACCGCTGAACGGCCAGCACACGATCAACCCCTTGTTAAGAATTCATTTGGCCCTCGTCCCAATGCTCGTCTGCTTGCAGTAAATGGGTGCCAAGGAAGCCGATGGACGACAGCAAGGCCAAGACAGCGCCGATGAAATAGACGGTGCTGCCGCCGAAGGCATCGAATACCCAGCCGCCGACAAGCCCGCTGATTAAGCCGGCAGCGCTGGACCATGCCGCAGCGAATATCGCTTGCCCGGAAGAGCGGTACTCGTCCGGGATGATTTGCGACATGTAACGAATCGCCGTGAACAGAAAGATGCCGAACGAAAGGCTGTGCAGCGTCTGAATGAGGATGACCCAGGATGGATTGTGGACAAACCCCATAATAAAGAACCGTACGGCATAAGCGATCCCGGCAAACGCAAGCAAAGGGAGCTCTTTAAAGCGATGGCCGTATTTGCTCAGCAGGAAAAACATGGGAATCTCGCTGAGCGCCGACGTCATCCAGGCATAGCCGATCAGAGAGTCGGAAGCTCCCATTTGCCGCATATAAAGCGCCAGGAAGCCATCATTGAAACGGGTCGAAATCGCCATCAGGATGATGAGCAGAAGAAACCAGACGAACCTTCTCGAGCGGAAAATGTTCACCATCCCGCCAAACGCCATCTTCTTGCCGCTTGAACGCGCATCTTTCAACAGAAAAGCGAGCACGAGCGTGATGACGATGGTGAGTATGCAAAGCGCCGGCGTGAATCCCGTGCCATACTTGCGGAGCAGCAAGCCGAACCCGCCCGCTGCGGCGGCAAAGCCGATCGAGCCCCAGATGCGAAATGAAGCATAGCTTTTGCCGCTGGTGCTGACGTGCAGCATTAATTGGCTGTCATTTAACGAATTTACCGGTTGTTGAAAGAAGAAGAACACCGCCAGGAAAATAAATAATAGCGCGAACCAGTTGGACGAAAACACCAGGATGGCGGTAACGAGCTGGCCGACAATGAGAATAATCATAATTCTCTTCACCGTCTGGTACCGGTCGCTCAGAAACCCCCAGAGCAGGTTCGTCGCAATCCCAATGAACGGGCCGATGGAGTAGAGTAGGCCGATTTCGATCTTCGAATAACCCTTGTAATCAAAAAACAGCGGAAAAAACGTCGTGACGATGCTCATCGTCATGAAGAATGAAAACGTGAACATTTTCAGCAGGGTATCTTGGGACTTCTTTTGAATAGACATATGCATAGCAGGTTATCACTCGTTTTCTTTACAAATTTTTTGGCGACGGTTTGTGCAGTTGATGGTCGGCGGTGCGGTGGAGCACATACAGGACGACGAGAAGCTCCGCCACTGTGCCTATGGACTGCGCCATAGCGCCAATCATGCCGTTCCAGCCCGGAGTTAGAAGGACGGTGGTCACTGATGTTATAATGGTTACGATAGCATTCGCAGACTGCGAAGCAACCATAACTTTGGTCTGACCTCGCAGCATAATGATGCCATTCATATAATCCAGCCAAGGAAAAACAAACGTCAGCAGCATGAAAATGCGCAGCGTACCTAAGCTTGCCTGCATCAGTTCGGTGTTGACCCCCATGACATGGGACATGAACAGCGGGCCTAACGGCGTATAACCGAGCAGCGCGATCAGGGATCCCGGTATGAAGCTCAGCAGCAGGGAGAAGCGGAATACGGTGTCAGGCGCCTTGCGATGAAAATTCAACACAATCTGATGAATATATGAAAAAAAGCTCATCACCAGCTGCGTCAAGCTGCCCGCAATGGCAAACGAGGCAATCGCCAAATGGATATGAGTCGTCTTGCCAAGCATGGCATTGATGGACGGGCCGATGATGACGGCGATCACAGATGAAAACAGCAGCGGCCGGTAAAAGTTAAATATTTGCTTTTGCGTCTCGATGGGATGTTCCGGCACTTTTTCGGGAATGACTTGACGCAGGAGGGATGTGCCTTCCCAGATGGCTACTGCGGCCTCAATCACCATCCCGACGAGAAAAATAATGGCGCCGACGCGTCCGCTCGTGACATGATTGGTCAGGATAAAGTATAAAGATAACAAGTACATGACGAGAAGCCGGACAGTCATCCCGATCGTTAACCACTTCGTACGCATATTAAAGATAATAATCCCGTGAAATAAACAGCGGAGTCCGGAGAAGATGCTGACGAACATAAGGATGCGATAAACGCTGATCGTTGCTGCCAACAGCTCGCGCTCGACGCCGAAAAAATAAAGAAACACCCATGCCCCGACAGGTGTGTAGCAGATGATTAATCCCAATAGGATAATGCTGGCAAACACGTACGAACTGACGGCTCCCATAGCCCGAAAGGAGATGCGGTCGCGGACGAGCGTTGAACATGTCTGCCTAAGCAGCACGACGGGCCTCTCGGTTAATCCGAGCAAGCTTAAAGGAAGTGCATAGGTGGCGATGATCACTTCGGGATTCGCAGCCCTGGCCAGCGTGCTGTTGATGATGACGTGTGACAGCGTGACTAAAGTGGCGGATAGGCCGAGCGGAACAAAAAAGAAGCAAAGCTGTTTCCATGTGACGATTTCCGTAGGCGTCGATACGGACATTCAGATCTCCCCTTCGCGTTTTCCCGCTGGAAAACTGAATTCGTAAGCTGTCGCTCTCATTTACCATATCAAAATATTACTTTAGTATAACAGAATATGTAATCTGGTTGACATACATTTTTAACTGGAATCCCGTGTTCTGAAGTGTTACATTTAAAGGTGAAGTATTGATCTGCGTTTAATAATCCCTGCTGGGGACAGTTTGTTTCGGAGGAAAGCCTGACCATGCACTATTTTGAATTTAATGAACGATTAGGAATCCATATTCCGAAGCTGGAAGATGAGTGGGAGAACTACGATCCGGAAGTGAGGTCGGATATTCTGCTTCGTTGGGAGCAAATTCGCGGCATCATTCCTGACCGTATCCATAAATTGGAAGCGGTAATTATCATGAAACAAAATCAGCTTGATCAAGAGGATGACTTTCTTACATCCTGCCGTTTGAATTCAGAAATTGCGGATCTGGCAAGCACGATTAACGATCTGCATTTGTGGTTTAGAGTCAATCAGGATCTGGAAGCTAAGATTCACCATTAATAATGCCTGCAAATACATTGTCATAACATTTCTCTTAACTAATGAATAGGAGTGACTGGCATGCATAGCAACAAGGAAGAAGCCAATTGGCTGGAAGTAATTGCGAAGCCGCTGCTGGAGCATCTGCCCGCGCTGTACCCGGTTGAAGAGTGGGACACCTCGATGGATGCACGTATTGAAGGACTGTTATTGGAGAACCTTACCAAAGGGAGAGCCGAACAAGAGCCTTATGGAATGGCCATTAAGGCCGGTCTTTTTTTATTGAACGAAAGTCTGGATAAATCTCACGATATTGCCCAGGAAATTACCAATACGTCCGGAAGTTACTGGCATGCGATCATGCATCGCATGGAAGGTGATTACAGTAATGCGAAATATTGGTTCCATGATGTCGGCCATCATCCAATTTTTTCCAATCTCATTCATTGTGTAAGAAACTATTTGTCGCTTAAAGATTTGGCGGACATGGAGCATGATGCGCTCCGCAGCAAGCTGGAAGTGCTGATTACGTCTCCCGTTTGGAATCCGAATGTCTTTGTTGACGCCGTCGAACTGCAAGTGTCCCATGTTCAACATGCAACCGTTGAAATTTGGCTGCAGCACATTCAACGTTATGAAATGCAATTGTTATTGCAATACTGCTATGAACAAAGTTGTGGAGGAAGTTTGCTTGAAGCAATTGGACAGAAGTAGCACCAAGGTTCCACGCGGCCCGCTAAAACTTATGCATAGAGTTTACCGGTACATTCTGCCTGAAGTCGGCTCCGAGCTTGCCAAATGGCAGGCCGCTGCTGAGCAGATCCCGGATATCGAGCTGCGCACGCAAGCGTTAGCCAGCATCTCGACGAAGCAGTTCCATTGTCAGGGAGGAGCTGTATACGCTGCTGCTAATTTATCCATGCGGCATGTGCTTATTCCGCTGATTGTCGCTTTTCAAACGATCAGTGATTACTTGGATAATTTATGCGATCGCAGCACATCGCTGGATCCTGTGGATTTTCGCCACCTGCATCAATCGATGCTGGATGCCGTCGATCCGGCTGCACCGCTGCATGATTATTACGCATACCGCGAGGAGAAGGATGACGGGAACTACTTGAATGATCTCGTCAAAACGTGTCAATCCTGCATTTACCTGCTGCCTTCGTATGCGCTGGTTTCTGAGCAGGTTCGTACGCTGGTTTCGTTGTACTGCGACTTGCAGGTGTACAAGCATATCCGCAAAGACTTGCGCGAGTCCGAGCTGCTGGAGTGGTGGAATACAAAGGGCGGCAAGTACGGACAGCTGAGCTGGAACGAATTTGCTGCGGCTACGGGTTCGACATTAGGCATGTTTATGTTGTTTTTGGCTGCTTGCGATCCACACCTTAAGCCTGTACAGGTCGAGAAGATTCGGCAGGCTTATTTTCCATATGTATGCGGCTTGCACATCCTGCTCGATTATTTGATTGACCAAGAAGAGGATCGGATCGGCGGCGATCTCAATTTCTGCAGCTATTACGATTCTATGGACGAGACGGTTGAACGGATTGCCCATATTGCGCAGGAGGCCCGCGATAAAATTTTGTGCTTGGAACATCCTCGATTTCATCGTATGATAATTGAAGGTTTGCTGGCCCTTTATTTATCTGATCCCAAAGTGAATCATCAGCAGCAAGTGAAACAGATTTCCAGACGTCTAATGAAAAATAGTCCATTAACCCGGTTGTTTTTCTGGATAAATAGCATGTACATACGAACGACTTCATGAAGTTCTACATGTAGAGAAAGAGAGAATTTGGAGGAGGAAGAGAAATGTCAGCAGTAAAATCGATTGCCGTTCTCACAAGCGGCGGCGACTCTCAAGGAATGAACGCGGCGGTACGCGCCGTTGTGCGTAGTGCCCTTTACCATGGTTTAGAAGTTCATGCCGTTCAACGCGGTTACCACGGCTTGATCAACGACGATATTCGTCAAATGGATTTGCGCAGTGTCGGCGACATTATTCAACGCGGCGGCACCGTGCTGCAAACAGCCCGCTGTAAAGAGTTTTTGACGCTTGAAGGCCAACAGCTTGGGGCTGAAAACTTGCGTAGACGCGGGATCGACGGTCTGGTTGTCATCGGCGGCGACGGCTCCTATCAAGGTGCGAACAAGCTGAGTAAACTGGGCATCAAAACAATGGGCCTGCCAGGCACTATCGATAACGACATCCCGTTCACAGATTTCACGATCGGCTTCGATACGGCGGTTAGCATTGTCGTCGATGCGATCAACAAGCTGCGCGACACGATGACGTCGCACGAACGTTCGTCTGTCGTGGAAGTCATGGGCCGCCATTGCGGCGAGATCGCGCTTTATGCCGGTCTGGCGAGCGGCGCGGAGACGATTATCGTCCCTGAGATGCCTTACAACATCGACGAAGTAGCGAATCGGATGAAAGATAACTTCTCCCACGGCAAGCGTCACAGTATTATTCTCGTGGCAGAAGGTGCAGGTACGGGTGAAGGCATCGCGAAGCAAATAACCGAACGCAATAGCATCGAGCCGCGCGTGACGGTTCTTGGTCATATTCAGCGCGGCGGTACACCGACGCATAATGACCGTATATTGGCAAGCCGCCTCGGGGACTTCGCCGTTCGCAAGCTGATGGAAGGCGACTCTTCCAAGGCGTGCGGCGTAATCAAGGGCGAGCTGGTAGCGACGGACATTGATCTGGTTGTGAACACGAAACGCGCCTTCAATTCGGAATTGTACGAGTTGGCACAGCGTTTGTCCCAGTAAACAGGCTCTAGCGGGTTTTGCCCCAGATAGGCGGATAGGATTGACCCGGATCGATTGTTGCGCTATAATGGCTAGAAATATCGACATCATGTCAATGATGAGCATCCAACTCGGAGACGTTCATGACCGGATAGGCAACCGATAAGCGCCTGTCTCTAAATAAACCGGCACCGCCCGTTATCGCGGAATCCAAGCGGATGAATCACGCAAGTGTATTCATCAAGTTGGGTGGCACCGCGAGCAGAACGCTCCTCGTCCCAATCGGAGAGGAGCGTTCTTTGTCTTTTTTACAGAAAAGGAGCGGTGACGGTTATGTTGGACATCAAATGGATTCGCGCGCATCAAGCGCAAGTTGAGGCTGCAGCACACCATAAAGGAATGGTGGGTTTTGAAGTAGGGGAGCTGCTGGAGGCCGAAGAGCAGCGAAGAGAGCTGGGGCAGCGCGTGGATGCGCTGCGGGCGGAGCGCAACCGCACCTCGGCGGAAATTGCCCAGTTGATGCGGCAGAAGCAAGGCGAACGAGCTGGGCGTGAAGGGCGAACAGAGGCGGAGCAGAGCGAGCAGCAGGCTGAGGTCGAGAAGCGGAAGGAGCAGGTGCGCGCGTGCAATGCGGCCTTAGTCACCTTGGAGGCGGAGCTTGCGAAGGTGGAGGCGCGTTTTCAAGCCCTGCAGCTGAGAGTGCCCAACATCGCTTCGCCGGATACGCCGATTGGCGCATCGGATGCCGATAATGTGCAGATGAAAGTCGTCGGCGAGCCCAGAGCTTTTGCATTCGAACCGCGGGATCATGTTCAGCTGGGCGAGGCACTCGACATCATCGACATTCCCCGAGGTGTTAAGGTAGCGGGCACGCGCAACTATTACCTGAAGGGGATGGGGCTCTATTTGCAAAGAGCGGTGCAGCAGCTGGCGATTGATGTGCTCGCGGACCGCGGATTTACGGTTATGGATGTGCCGCTGATGGTGCGTGAAGAGGTGCTGGTGAATGCAGCCTTTTTCCCTGGCGGTAAGGACCAAACCTATGAGCTGGAAGGCGAGAACAAGTGGCTGATCGGCACTTCGGAAGGCCCGCTGATATCGTACTATGCGAATGAAATTCTCGACCTGTCGCAAGGGCCGATCCGACTGGCCGGGGTTTCGAACTGCTTCCGCAAAGAGGCGGGTTCGGCCGGCAGAGATGTTCGCGGGCTGTACCGCGTACACCAGTTCGCTAAAGTCGAGCAGGTCGTAATCTGCCCGAATGATCCGCAGGTAGCCCAGCAGATGTTGGATGAAATTACGCGCAATGCCGAGCATATTTTGGAGCTGCTGGAGCTTCCGTATCGGATTGTGGCCGTTTGTACAGGGGATATGGGCAGCAAAAACTACAAACAGTACGACATTGAGACATGGATGCCGAGCCGGGATAGCTATGGTGAAACGCACTCGTCGTCGAGCTTGCTCGATTATCAAGCACGCCGCTGCGGCATTCGCTATTCGCATCCTGACGGAGGGCTGCAGTATGGCTACACGCTTAACAATACAGCAGTCGCGACCCCGCGCATCTTGATTCCGCTGCTGGAAAATCATCAGCAGGAGGACGGATCGATCTACATCCCGCCTGCGCTGCGACCGTATATGCGGGGGATGGCATCGATCCCGGCGCGCTAGTCCGCCGTCGGCAGATCGCTCCGAGCGCGGAGAAGCGACACGTACCCGACGGAGCACGCTGTTTGCCTCGCACGAAGCTGACCGCATGACAAAGGCTGCCCCAAACCATCGAAGATGGCTTGTGGGGCAGCCTTTTGGCGTCGGCCAACCTGAGCCTGGAAGCCGCCTAGTAGCCTTCGTGCAGGTCGACGACGTTCATCATTTCGCCGCCATCGAGCATCGCACGGATATTGTGGTACACAATCGCCGAAGCGCGCTCGGTGTAATGAGCCGAGGAACCTGCGATATGCGGTGTGACGATGACGTTATCCATGCCCCATAGCGGGGATGAAGCCGGCAGCGGCTCCTTCTCGAACACGTCAAGCGCCGCTCCGGCCAGCTTGCCTTCCTGCAAGGCGGCGATGAGCGCCTGCTCATCGATGACATCACCACGCGCCAGGTTGATCAGAAAGGCGCTGGATTTCATCAATGCCAGATGCTCGCGAGTGATAAAGCGCTGCGTCTTGGCTGTACTGGGCAGCAGCAGCACGACAAAGTCGCTTTGACCGAGCAGCTGAGCAAGTCCTTCCTCACCGCTCACGGTCACATCGAAGGCGGGCTGCGGCGTGCCGGACCGGTTAAGGCCGATCACCTGCATATCGAACGCTTTCGCTTTGCGGGCGACAGCTTCGCCGATGGCGCCGGCGCCGACGATCCCGACCGTTTTCCCATGCAGCTCGCCAAATGCTAGCGTATGATCCCACACCGACTTCATCTGATTGTGATACAGTTGATTGCTTTTGCGAACCCATTGCAGCATTAAGCTGATCGTAAATTCGCTCATCTGAATCGTGTGCACACCGCGCGCGTTCGTCAGCACAATATTGCGCTGTGCCAGCTGCTGCAAGGGCAGCTTATCCACACCGGCGGACAGCGTCTGCACCCACTTCACATTCGGCGCCAGTTGCATCACTTCCGGATTGATCCGGCCCGCAGTCACAATCACATCTGCCTCGGGCAGCACCGCATGGGCTTCTTCGGAACTTTTGAACCAGTGGAATTGCACACGATCATGCAAATCGGCTGGCAGATGATCCCGTAAATAGCTTAAATCCATGCCGGTTAACGCGACGATCTTCATGACTAGTTTCAGCTCCTTTGTGTGTTCTGATGGCTATGTTGTTCATTAGCGGGTCTATTCTGCTAACATGATAAACAATCCGCTCAGGGATGTAAACAATAGAAGCAAAAACCCCCTAAACCTATAAGATTTAGGGGGTACGGCTCTGTAACGGCTTAATAATTCACGCCAGCCGTATAATTGTTATTGGCATTCCACAGAAGGTATTCATCGACACCGTTATCCTTCAACGCGCGAATCTGTTCTTCAACCTCATGCTTGCCATACTTGATATAGCCCGGCACCCAGGATGCGGTGAAGTCTTGGATCCACGGTCTCACGACAGGCTTCCAGCCTTTTTTATCGATTTCCGCCAGTTTCTTCGTTGTATCGATGGAGGCGCCGTTAATCGTGGCGTACGGATTCGCGTCAGGAACTTTGGAGCCGAACCAGCCTGTACTGTAATGGCTTGGATAGATCATTGGGCTGATAACGTCGACGTTCTGCGAAATCTTCTCGAAATCCTGACCGATGCCTTCAGCAGCAGGGACGGAAGCGGCGTAGCCGAAAATATCAACGGATACACGCACCCCGAGCGGTTGCAGCTGTTCTTTGGCATATTTCACAAAAGAAGCCACAGCTTCAATCCGTGTCCGATCGTCTTTCGTATATTTCAGGACATCGGCTCTTTTCTCGAAGCCTTCAGGGAAACGGACGTAGTCAAATTGAATTTCTTTGAAACCGGCCTTCACAGCCTCCTTGGCGACGGCGATATTGTAATCCCACACTTCCTTGCTGTACGGATTAACGAAGCTGTCCGGCGGGTTCTTGCCGTTGCCCCAAAGTGTGCCGTCAGGGTTCACGTAGGAAAGTTCAGGTTTCTTTTTCGCAAGCACCGTGTCTTTAAACACAACAATCCGGGCAATCGGATAGATTTGATGCTCATTCAAAGTGTTCATCAGGCCCGGCATGTCTCCGATAATTTTTTGTGTGGTGCCCATTGCATCCAGTTCAGGATTCCCGGTTTCCCACGTTATGTAGCCCCAGTCGTCCTTCACATCGATAACCATCGAGTTGAGCTCTGTATCATCCAACAGTTTAACGAGCGTGTTCAGGCGGCTGCCGCCGGCACTATGCGCTGTGGAGTAAATGCCCTTGACTTTCGGAGCATCCTTCTGGGGATCGAGTTTGTTGACGGGAGCCAAAGGGTCAAAAGCTACAGACGAATCCGTCCCTTGCGGCGGTGCGGTTTGAACAACTGCGTTCTTCGCATTCATCGAGGCTTGAACCAATTGATCAAAGTTGGCGTCCGGATTGGCAGCGTTGACACTGCCCCAGATCATGGCAAGTGATGCCAATAAAATTTCCATGTTGAATAAGTCCTCTCCCATCTATGAATCTAGCTTTTATTATAAAGCAAGAGAAGGGCCCCGAACATAGGAAATTTGTAGAGGATTGTAGAAGAAAGGCGGCTTTGTTCCCAGGAAGAAAATCGATAAGATCGCGAAGAGAAGACTTGCAGCAGAGTGCCGGCAAAAAAACATGAAAAAACACCCGATGGCATCAAATGCCGGGTGTTTAGGTTTATTTCTGATTCTGACTTGTTTCGGATTGCGCGACTTCAGGATTCACTTCTTTGCGGACAGGCAGCTCTTCAGCTGAAGTATTGCTGCTGTTGCCGGTAGTTGCATCTTTGAACTCGCGAAACATTTTACCAAATCCACGACCAAGCTCAGGCAGTTTGTTAGGCCCGAACAGCAGTAGGGCGACGAGTGCAATCAAAATGATGTGCCAAGGAGAAAATGCTCCCATTCCAGACACCTCCAACATTTCATTCATTTTCAACTTATTCTATCATACCATGTTCCCATGATAAACTATACACCCTATTTATTACAAACCGATAAACTTTCTAAAAAAATCAAAAAAAGACGCCCTTTAATGATAAAAGGCGTCTTTATGGTGTTCAGAAATGCTGAACTGTATAATTTCCATCACATCTTCTGCCGCGAGCGCCTCTAAGCCGTAGCGGAGAACGATCTCGGAATCGAGCTCATAGCTGGTTAGAAAAGGGTATAACTCTGGTGTTAATTTCATCACAATCCTGGATAACTTGACTGTCTCCACAAGCATCACCCTTCCCAATCGTAAGATTAGAATAAGACCTAACGCCTGAACCATAAGGATGAAACCAGAACTATATGAAATTACAATTCTTATTATAGCACAGTTTTATGGAGAAAGAAGGGGACAGTATTCACGTCTTTTCATTTATGCTTGCGGAATTCGCCGAGAACGCCGACCGTTTCCACAATGTTGACAAAAGCTCTGGGGTCAACTTCTTTAATAATTCTGCGCAGTTCGACAAGTTCATACTTCGTCGTTACGGTCATCAGCATATCATGCTGCTGCTTCGTAAAGGCGCCTTCGGTTTTGACCAGTGTGACACCGCGGGGAATCTGCATCAGCCGCTGCAGCAGTTCCTCCTTCTGTTTGGTAACGATGAACGCGGTCACTTTCACATGGCTAATATGTATCATATCGACGACTTTTCCGCTGATGAAGATAGCCAGCATAGAGAAGAGGGCGAGATCCCAGTTCTGCTTATAATAGCCCAGGATGAAAATGACAAAGCCGTTCAAGCCCGAGAGCACGGTGCCGAGCGGAAAATCGTATCGTCTGGTTAGAATCGAGCCGACGATGTCGAAACCGGCCGTAGAGCCGCCGATCCGCAGGGTAATGCCACTGCCGATCCCGATCAGCACGCCGCCGAAGACCGCGCCAAGCATAGGTTCCTTGGCCACGACGCTAGTTGGAATAATCTGCATCAGCCAGACCGTTAATAACACAGAGAGGAGGCTGATGATAATGAATCTTCGTCCTAATTTGATCAAGCCCCAAAACAAAAGCGGTAAATTAAAAATAAAATAAAGAAAGCTGATATTCCAATTCGTAAAATAGCCAATAATCATGGCAATTCCGGAGACACCGCCGCTAAGCAGCTGGTGCGGAATCAGGAACATGTTGAAGCCAACCGCCACAAGCAGTGCGCCAATTAGCGTAACAAGGGCGTCAAGCGCGTGTTTCAAACCCAATCACCTCTAAAATAGTATGCAGCATAATGCCAGTATAATTCATTATTACAAAAGTTCAACCATTATTTAACCGCTGTTCAATAGTGAGTAAATGCATAAAATGAAAAGTGCGAACAAGAAAAAAGCCAAACCCTTGTGAAGGGCTTGGCTTTGGTGGCAAGATCAGCGCCGTTTGAACGAGCCCGAGCGTGTACTTGTACTCGGCTTGCTACCGGTCGATGGTTGGGTCACCTTGCTTGGCGTTGAGCCGTCATTACGGCGGGTCGTTGAACTGCTTCCCGTATTCGGGCTGCCGCTACCCGTGTTGAAGTTCCCGGTCCGGTTGGACGTCGTCGGCGCCTTGTCCTTTGCGGGCGGGGCGGTCGCCGTGCCGCTGCCGGAGCTGTAAGCCGGCGTTCGCGTATAGCCTCTGTAATCGTAATTCGTCCGATTGTTAAACCAGCTGCCGCCAAAAATGGATTGGAGCAAGGAGGCGGTCAGGTACCCTTGCAGGAATGAAGAATCATAATGGCTTTGTGCATATTGAATACTGTCAATCTGTACAAGCGTATTGGTGCTTTCCTTGGGGTCCTTCTGAATATTGATGACCTTATTGTCATAGAGCAAGAACATCTGATCATCGGAGTCCTTGCTCTTTTCTTTGGGCGGATCTTGCGCAGCCAGCTCAGCTGCCACTGTGGGAACATTCTTGCCCTCTGCAGAATAAACTTTGGACAGATTGCTCCCGTTCCCGTCAACACTTACTAAGGGATAATGGTCTTTGACATAACTGGCAGCGTCAGCGCCGCAAGCGGTCAGCAGGGACAGAATCAATAGGAAAGCGAGCCATGGTGTCCATCTTTTCACCGGGGTATGCCTCCTTCCGTGCTTCATTACATTCTATGCGCGATCTGGTTATATGCAGTACAGGCGGACGTTACGATTTCAAAAACTTGATCTGGCTGCCCGGGGTGCGTTCCCCTTCTAACGCGACGAACTTGCCGTCCTGCCACTGGAGGAAGAAGAAACGGTTGTCGGGTCCGAAATAACGCCAGAATGTGAGTTCATCTCCGCTGCGAAAATCAGTGTTTCCTTCAACGCGTGTCGTATCGTTGCGATAGTTTTCCAATTCGAAGGTAACATCGCCATCCAACTCTAACCGTGATGGAACGTCATTCGGATCATCCAGAGATCCTTCGATAAAGCTGCAGATGAAACAGTCATAGGTTCGCCCTTTTTCAACGATTAAACACTGAATGTTTTTTCCGCTTTGTAAATAATAAGCATATCGGTGAGGGGCGAAGCCGCGGTCAAAATAAACCACTTTGCCTGAAATGACATACTCCTCCAAGTCGACGTTGACAATATCTCCAACTCGCGCTTCTTCAAGCGGATTGCCTGCAGGAGCTGTGTTTGTTTCTTGTTTTTGACTGCGCAGAATGTTACTGACTCGTTTGAAAATGGACATAAAAAACTCTCCTCTATTCCATATGTCGTTCTTCCTTCTTATACGTTAGAGTATGCATTAGGTTTCGTTCTCATTTGGGATAGAAGCCCTCTGGAAATATGAGTATGATCTGTGCTATAATATTCGAGATATTCTTAAGGGCGGCCGGTTGAATCATGAATGATGTGTTTATGCATTCCACTAAGAAACTATAGATAACGGATAGGAAGTCGTACTTAAGGGTAAAAAAGATACAAGGCATTAGCCTGCCCTGTACAAAAGGAGATTGAATAGATTGAAAACATTTCAAGAATTTGGTTTAGAGCCGAAGGTTCTACGCGCAATTACGGAGATGGGCTTTGAAGAGTCCACGCCGATTCAGGAGAAAACAATTCCGCTGGCTATGGAAGGCCGCGATTTGATTGGGCAAGCACAAACAGGTACGGGTAAAACAGCCGCTTTCGGTATTCCGCTGGTTAACAAAATCAACATTACGGAAGAGCGCATCTCTGCTCTCATCATGTGCCCGACGCGTGAGCTGGCGATTCAGGTAGCTGAAGAGATCGAGAAACTGGGCCGCTTCAAGGGTATCCGTTCCCTCCCGATTTATGGCGGACAGGATATTGTGAAACAAATCCGCGCGCTTAAGAAGAAACCGCAAATCATCATTGGTACGCCTGGACGTCTTCTTGACCATATCAACCGCAAGACGATTAAATTGGACGATGTTAGAACGGTGATTTTGGACGAAGCTGACGAGATGTTGGATATGGGCTTCATGGAAGATATCCAATCCATTCTGAGCCTGGTTCCGGATGAGCGTCATACGATGCTGTTCTCCGCGACAATGCCGGCGAACATCCAGAAGTTGGCGCAGCAATTCCTGAGCAATCCGGAGCATGTGTCCGTGATCCCGAAACAAGTCAGCGCACCGCTGATCGATCAAGCGTATATCGAATTACATGAAAAGCAAAAATTCGAAGCGCTTAGCCGTTTGATCGATATGGAAGCACCTGAACTTGCGATCATCTTCGGCCGTACGAAGCGCAGAGTGGATGAATTGGCTGAAGCGTTGCAAAAAAGAGGCTATGCGGCTGAAGGCCTGCACGGCGACCTTTCGCAAAATCAACGTGACAACGTCATGAGAAAATTCCGTGACGGCAGCATCGACGTGCTCGTAGCTACGGACGTAGCGGCACGCGGTCTGGACGTATCCGGTGTGACACATGTAATTAACTTTGACCTTCCGCAAGATCCGGAAAGCTATGTGCACCGTATCGGCCGTACAGGCCGCGCAGGTAAAGAAGGTACAGCTTGGACGTTCGTGACGCCAAGAGAGATCGACCACCTGCACTTCATCGAGAAAGTAACGCGTCACCGCATCAACAAGAAGCCGTTGCCAAGCTTGGCTGAGGCGATTGAAGGCAAGCAAAAGATGACAGCAGAGCGCATTCTGGATGTTTTGCAAGATGAAACGCATACCGAGTTCAAAGGCCTGGCCATCCAAATGCTGGAGCAGTATGATTCCGTGAATCTGCTTGCTGCAGCCATGAAGTTGCTGACTGGCGAGAAGAAAGCAGTCGAAATCGAACTTACACCGGAAGAGCCAATCCGTGCAAGAAAGAAAAAATTCGACGTCCGCAGCTCCGGCCGACGTGTTGGTGGCGGCTATGGCAACTCTGGCGGCGGCGAACGCAGATACGACCGCGACCGTCAAGGTCAAGGTGGCGGCGGCTATGGCAACAACTCCGGCTCCCGGTACCCGCGTAAAGACGGCGGCAGAGAGTATGGTTCCAGAGACGGCGAAGGACGCAGCTCCTCGAACCGCAACCGCGAGTACGGCAGCGGTAACCGTGACCGTTCGAGAGCACCTCGCAAAAACGAAGAAACGCTTGTTAATAAATAAGCAGTAAATAGAGGCGGAGATCCTATGGATCTTCGCCTTCTGTTCAAATCATGATGATTTGTTAGAGGTGTACTCAGATAACGAAAGAGCTAGTAATGATGACAAGCAGAATAAAAAGGACAAGAATTGCACCTGCGGATGTTCCAACTGCGGACATGATATCAACCTCCTGCATTCGGAATCAGGAACGATTCCTTTTGATGGTATATCCTATGGGATTATGCCCTATGGGGACTAGACGTCTACCTATATGTTGAAAAATAGGCTATAATGAAGCCATATGCTGATTGTCATGCAAAGCCAGTTTTGCTAAGGCAAACGAAGGAGGACACTGTTTTGGAGTTTAGAGGAGTAATGGGAGGACTTTACAAAATATCAGAATGGATCATGCGGTTATCCGTAATCAATCTTCTCTGGATATTGTGCTCCATACCGGTTTTCTTTTTGGGATTTATGGGGTTAGTAACGCCCTCACCTGACGCTTTGAAATCAATGCTGCCACTCATCGCTATTTTGACACCGTTTACTTTATTTCCGGCGACAGCGGCGATGTTCACGGTAGCGCGAAAATGGGTGACAGGCGAAGAGGACGTACCGCTGCTCAAAACGTTTTTCCGCGGCTATAAAGAGAACTATTTGCAGAGTATGGTTGGCGGACTGATCTTTGTTATCATCTATGTCATCATTACGGTCAATTACTTCTTTTACGTGAAACAGGGAAGCACGCTGAAAGTGTTGGCGATCCTGTTCATTGCTTTCACGGTCATTGTCTCGATTGCGTTATTTAACTATTTCTCCATTATGGTGCATCTGCATATGAAGGTGCTGCAAATCGTTAAAAACTCGATTCTGATTACGATCGGCAATCCAATCAACTCCATCGTCATGCTGCTCTGTAACGGAGCCATCCTGTATATTTGTTTGACGAAGCTGAATTTCTTCCTGGTCGTCTTCTTCATGGGCAGCATCATGGCCACGTTCTCCTTCTGGCAGTTCAATCGGAGCTTCACGAAGATCCAGATGAAGCAGCAGGAGCTCGAAGAGAAAGAACAGGAGCGCCTCGCTGAAGCGGAGGCAGAGGAAGCCGCCCAAAATGATCAGTCTGAAGATCAGGTGGACAAGCATAATTTTGAACAAAATGAGAAGAATAGAGACTAGACCTACGATACAACCTCTACCAGTTGAAAACGCGCGGGTATGGCTCTATAATAAATAATACAAATGAATCCTGCGATGTACGTTTCGGTTTTAAGTTGTTTTGAACCAATGACTGTTTCTAGGGAGACCTATATCGAAGCACAGCTGACATGCCCTCGAAAAGGGACTTCAAAAGTGCTTCTGCGGACACCCACCTGCGAGAGCGGGTTTGAAACACCAAAACCGGACGGCATAGGCGGGTTTCTTTGCGTCTGTACAGCTATGTACATATGTCAAAGTCATCTCACTTAACAAAAGGTGGCGGGCTAACAACATGAGACTTTTTATCGACACGGCAAATGTGAATGAAATCAAACAAGCTTTTGAGCTTGGGGTCATTTCCGGGATTACAACGAACCCGTCGCTGATTGCCAAAGAAGGACGAGATTTTTTTGAAACACTGAAAGAGATCATCGCCATCGTGGGTCCCATCCCGATCAGCGCTGAAGTGGTGTCGCTTGAAGCGACAGGCATGGTTGAGCAGGGGAAGAAGCTTGCCGCGCTGGGCGAGAGTATCGTGATTAAAGTGCCGATGACGGCTGAAGGCTTGAAGGCGACGAAGATCTTCACCGGCATGGGGATTAAGACCAACGTGACGCTGATCTTCTCCTCCACACAAGCTCTTCTGGCAGCACGTGCCGGAGCGACGTACGTATCGCCATTTATCGGCCGGCTGGACGATATTAACCAAGTGGGCATGAATCTCGTTCAAGAGATCAGCCAAATTTTCCAAGTACATGATATCAAGTCACAAATTATTTCCGCGAGCGTGCGCCACGCCGCACACGTCATTGAAGCGGCTTTGCTGGGTGCTGACATTGCCACAGTGCCATACAAGGTCATTGAGAACATGATGAAGCATCCGTTGACGGACGCCGGGATTGAGAAGTTTACGGCGGATTGGGCTTCGGCGAAGCAGAAGGAATTTTGAGGATACGAAAAGGAGCAAAGCACTTAAGTGCTTTGCTCCTTATTTTATAACGCCTGATGGTGCTTGCTGCAAGCCGAATCAGGCTTGCCCAGCCAGATCGCTGAGCTGGTGGAACGTATGCTGCAGGGTGCCGTACAGGCTGCGGTAAATTTGATAGTAAGCCTCGTATTTCAGATGATTGTCGGCGTTCGGCTCCACTCGGTCGACGACTTGGATCCATTTCTCGCAGAGCACTGTGATATCCTCGCCCAGCACGCCGGAAGCAGCCATGATCGCAGCGCCGTACGCAGGGCCATCCGTCGAGTTGACCGTCACGACCGGGATACCGAAGATGTCGGCGATCATTTGCCGCCAGAAGGCACTTCTGGCGCCGCCGCCGTTGACGCGAAGATCAGTCACTTCGATGCCGGATTCTTGGATCAGCTGCATCGAATCACGCAGGCCGAAGGTGATGCCTTCGAGCAGGGCGCGCGTCAAGTGTGGCTTGCCGTGACGCAGGTTGAGGCCGATGAATCCGCCGCGTGCCTTCGGATCCGGATGCGGGGTCCGCTCGCCGGACAAGTAAGGCAGGAAGATCAAGCCTTCGCTGCCAAGCGGAGCGTTAGCGGCTTCGGACGTCAGGATTTCGTAGACATCCTTGCCTTCCGCTTGCGCACGCGCCAGTTCCTCGTGCGCGAAGTGGTTGCGCCACCACTGGAACGAGCCGCCGGCGGCCAGCATCACACCCATGCGATGCCATTTGCCTGGCACGCCGTGGCAGAACGAATGAAGGCGATACGCTTCATCCACTTGATAGGCGTCGTCATGGACGAAGACGACGCCGGACGTGCCGAGCGCCACGGACGCGATGCCTTGGCGCACGACGCCGACGCCGACCGCGCCGCAAGCCTGGTCGCCGCCGCCGGCCACGACCGGCGTGCCTGCGGCCAGACCGGTGAGGCTGGCGGCCTCCGGCAGCAGGTGGCCGGCTACGTCGCCAGACTCATACAGCGGCGGCAGCCACGCCATCGGGATGTCCAGCCGCTCGGCGACGGTCTGCGACCAGCTGCGGTTCGCGACGTCGAGCAGCAGCGTGCCGCTGGCGTCGGCCATGTCCATGCCGAGCGCCCCCGTCAGGCGCAGCCTGACGTAATCCTTCGGCAGCAGCAGGTGCCGAACGCGTGCGTAGTTCTCCGGCTCATGCTGCCGGAGCCAAACGACCTTAGGCGCTGTGAAGCCAGTGAGCGCCTTATTGCCTGTGAGTCGGCCGAGCTCCTCTTTGCCTACGGCCGACTCAATATATGCGCACTGCTCCGCGGTGCGCTGGTCGCACCACAGCAGCGCAGGACGGATAACCTGCTGCGCTTCGTCCAGGAACACCGACCCGTGCATCTGGCCGGAGAAGCCGATACCGGCGACATCTGCGCCTCGGACGCCGGTTTTGTCCAATAAGGCACGGATGCCCTCCACCGTACCGTTCCACCAATCCTCGGGCTGCTGCTCCGCCCATCCCGGATGGGGCTGCTGCAGCGAATATTCCACGCTGTGGCTGCCGATGACGCGGCCTGTATCGTCAACGAGAATGCATTTCACCGCTGAAGTTCCTAAATCCAAACCCATGAAATAAGTCATGTTGGTTCACCCTTTATACGTTTAATGGATTTATCTTTGTTTGTTCATTGAATATACAAAGATTACACCTCAACTATATTCGCAGTCAAGAACCGAATTCCTTCTTTTTGCATATCATTTATTTAAGATTCAAGCCCATTTCATGCCACTGGATGCCGCCGTGTGCCGAAGAGCTTGGCGATACATAATGGAACCCGTGTTTTTCATAATACCCGATCAGATGCTCTTCGCACATGAGAACGATTTGCAGCAGTTGATCCTCTTTGGCCTGTTGAATCACATGCGTAAGCAAAGCGGAGGCGATGCCTTGGCGCTGAAATTCGGGATGCACAGCAATGGTCAAAATGCAGAAATAAGCCCCGTCCACAGCGGAATCAGCGGTCTGTTTAATACTGTCATCAGCGAGATGAGCATGATGCAGCCTGACGCCGTTGGTCACGCCGACAATGTGGCCGCTGTCTGTTACAGCCACTAAAAAGTAAGCGCCGAACGTGTGTAATCTGAACTTGAATGCTTCCGCGGAAGCCGCGGCCTCCGGGGGATATACCTGTGATTCAATCGCGTAGGCTTGGGCACATTCCTGCTCCGTTAAGGCTTGGCGAATCGTGATCATACGTACAGAACTCCTTTGTGTTTAAATTTTTCCCTAGGGAAACATATTTCCGTATGCACATAACTGTTTACCACTAGCATAATATAATTTAGTGTAGTATACTTACAATAAAGTTTCCCCAGCACAACATTATTGGATAGGCGAAAGAAGGGATAACAATATGGAAGTGGCATACAAAGAACAGAAACAAGAAGAGAACGGCTGGAGAAAGAGTGCCACGATGCCCAGCTTGCCGGAAGTTCATGAAAGTCTGCATGTACCGAAAAAAGCTGGATTCTTTCGCAAACTTCTCGCATTTATCGGACCTGGCTATCTCGTCGCAGTCGGCTATATGGACCCGGGTAACTGGGCTACGGATTTGGCCGGCGGCTCCCAATTTGGATATACGCTCTTATCTGTTATTTTAATTTCGAATCTGATGGCTATTCTCCTGCAAGCTTTGTCTGGCCGCTTAGGCATTGTAACTGGCAGAGACTTGGCGCAGGCATGCCGGGACCATTACAGCAAACCGGTCTCATTCGGTCTCTGGATCCTCTGTGAGCTGGCGATTGCCGCCTGCGACTTGGCGGAAATTATCGGGGCTGCGATTGCGCTTAACCTGCTCTTCGGCCTTCCGCTCATCTACGGGGTCATGCTAACCGCGCTCGATGTACTTCTGGTGCTGATGCTGCAAAAGAAAGGCTTCCGTTATATCGAAGCCATGGTCATCAGCTTGATTGTGCTGATTACAGTTTGCTTTGTTTTTGAACTTGTTTTTTCCCAACCTAATTTCAAAGAAGTAGCGGCGGGCTTCATTCCGACAACACAAATTGTTACCAATCCTGCGATGCTGTACATTGCGCTCGGTATTCTGGGCGCGACAGTCATGCCGCACAACCTGTATCTGCACTCTTCGATCGTGCAGACTCGCCAATATGAACGGACTGTGGAAGGCAAACGCTCGGCGATCAAATTCGCTACCATTGACTCCACCGTTGCGTTAATGCTGGCCCTGTTCGTCAATGCGGCGATTCTCATTTTGTCCGCCGCAGCCTTCCATTCGGCCGGTCAAGAGGTGGCGGAAATTCAAGACGCCTACAAGCTGCTTGGGCCGATGTTGGGCACAGGAGCCGCGAGTATATTGTTCGGTGTGGCCTTGCTGGCCTCCGGCCAAAACTCGACGCTCACAGGCACACTGGCCGGACAGATTGTCATGGAAGGCTTCCTAAACATCCGGCTGTCCCCATGGCTGCGCCGCTTGATTACCCGTCTGATCGCGATCGTGCCTGCCGTCATCGTCATCGGGATCTATGGGGAAAAAGGGGCGACAGACTTGCTCGTTCTCAGCCAAGTGATTTTGTCCCTGCAGCTGTCTTTCGCAGTCATTCCGCTTGTGAAGTTCACGTCCGACCGCAAAAAAATGGGCGAACTCGTAACGCCGCGCTGGATGGTTGTACTCAGCTGGATCGTGACCGTCATCATTGCCGGCCTGAACGCCTATCTGCTATATGGCACTATTTTCGGCTAATTCTATAAAAGATTGCAGAGAGGGGATGTTCGTGCATCCCCTTTTTTTGCACTTATACAACATCGCAGGGAGCCGTGAGGAGGGCTTCGTTTCATTTTTCTCTTTTGCTTCGGGGTAATCAGTGGTAAGATAGAAAATAGTGTAGAAATGGCAAGCGGTCTATGCGCTTCATTAAAGGGGGAACAGGCTTTTGCTAAAGAGAACTTTAATAGGATTGGTTCGGAGTCACGAGACGACCGGAGATAAAGCGAAAGATCCATTGCTTAAGACGAGGTACTATAAGCTGCCTAAAGATCAGGTGTGGGAAGAAGTTGCCGCTGTTCTTAAGAAAACACCGGGGTACAAGCTTCTTCATGAAGTTCAAAGTGTCGGAGAAATTCTCGCTGAACGCCGTACGATGACAGGACGGACGCAGGACGTCACCTTGACGCTGTTTGGTATTAATCCGGTCAAAACCGCTGTCGATATCTATTCAGCTTCGCGTGGATCGATGGGTGATTTGGGATCGAATTACCGCACAATATTGGACATTTACAAACAATTGGACCGCAAGCTCGCGGCATATAAAATCGAAGGTTAAAAAAAACAGCAGGGAAGCTTGGCCTCCTTGCTGTTTTTATGTATATGCGCTGGATTACACGAGCGCTTTCACAGCTTCTACAGCTGCTTCGTAGTTCGGGTGGTTAGTCATTTCGCTCAGATACTCAACGTATTGAATTGTATCGTTAGCATCGATTACGAAGATCGAACGCATATCGAGCTGGATTTCTTTGATCAGCACGCCGTAAGCTTCGCCGAAAGATTTGGTTTTGTAGTCGGACAGAGTAACGACTTTGTCGATACCAGCCGCACCGCACCAGCGGGATTGTGCGAAAGGAAGGTCCACACTGATTGTCAGGACAACCACGTTGTCGCCAAGCTTGGCAGCTTCTTCGTTGAAACGGCGAGTTTGCGCGTCGCAAACGCCTGTGTCCAAGGAAGGAACAACGCTGATGAGCTTCACTTTGCCTGCATAATCAGCCAAGGAAACTTGAGTCATCAAGTCTTTGTTGACTGTGAAGTTAGGCGCTTTGTCTCCTGCTTTAAGTTCTGGTCCTACCAGAGTGATCGGGTTGCCTTTAAGAGTAGCTACACCTGTACGTTCTTGAGCCATGGGTAGGGAATCCTCCTTTATTTTCATTGAAATTCTCAACTTTTCTATTATAAGCCTTTCAGGCTTGGGTTGTCCAATTGATACGGGATGGCTATAATAAAAGCGATAACATAAGGGTTCGCGTTCGTCGGACACAGATAAGCTGGGGGATTTAGACGAGTGGAGTTACGACAACTGCAGTACTTTGTGAAAGTCGCGAGAAAGCAACATGTGACACAAGCCTCTGAGGAGCTTCATGTCGCGCAATCGGCGGTTAGCCGGCAGATTCATTTGCTGGAGGAAGAGCTTGGCGTGAGCTTGTTCGTGCAGAAGGGCCGCAATCTGCATTTGACGTCAGTAGGGCACCTGTTCTTAAGCAGAGTGGAAGGGATTCTGACCGACTTGGAGCGTGCTGTAGGGGAGATCCATGAGTTTCTGGATCCAGAGGCCGGCGAGATCCGCATCGGGTTCCCGCATAGCGTCGTGATTCATCTGCTGCCTGCTGTCGTGGCGGCATTCAAGAAGGATCATCCGAATGTGAAGTTTAGGCTGCGTCAAGGCACCTATACGAGTTTGATCCGCGATGTAACCAAAGGAGAGATTGACCTGGCGTTCATTTCGCCATTTCCAGAGTCTCACGAATATGTAACTGGTGAAATTCTGCTTACAGAAGAACTGTACGCGATACTGCCGCCTAACCATATTTTGGCCGAATATACATCGATAAGGCTTGAGCAGCTGAAGCAGGAGCCTTTTGTCATGTTCAGCGAAGAGTACACACTTCGTTCGATCGTGATGGAAGCTTGTCTGAAGGCGGGGTTCGTGCCGAAGATTGAGTTCGAAGGCGAAGAAACAGACACGGTTCGCGGACTTGTCGCCGCAGGGATGGGCGTAAGCCTGCTGCCTGCTATGTCCTTGCTCGAAGGCGGCCAGATGCAGCCGGCGAAAGTGCGAGTGACAGATCCGCAGGTGACACGAACCGTTGGATTGATCAGCCGCAGCGGGGAGAAGCTGCCGCTTGTGGCGGAAGTGTTTCGCCGTTTCTTGCTCGACTATTTTCAATCGTTGAAATAAAAGAAAAGCTTTCCCTCAGTGTGCGATAGGCACAAGCTGAAGGAGAGCTTTTTTCATTTAATCGTCGTTGTTGCGGCCATTGAAAATCATAATGTACTTGAGAAGCTCGAGCACGGAGATCAATGCCGCCGCGACGTAAGTAAGAGCTGCCGCATTCAGTACTTTGGCGACGCCGCGTTCCTCTTCATTCGAGATGAATCCGTAGGAGACCATGAGCTCGCGAGCCCGGGAGCTGGCGTTAAATTCAACAGGCAAGGTAATCAATTGGAACGCTACGGCTGCGGCAAAGAACAAGATGCCGAGTCCGAGCAACCAAGGGATCTGCTGAAAGAAGAAGCCGGCCAGAATCAGAATCGGCGCTATGCCGGACGCAAAGTTGACGACCGGAAACATCTGATGTCGCATCACGAGCATCGGATAATGAACTTTATGCTGAATCGCATGGCCGACCTCGTGGCAGGCAACGGAAACAGCGGAGATTGAGCTTTGATAAAAAACAGGTTCGGATAAGCGAACGACTCTGGCAATCGGGTCGTAGTGGTCGGTCAATGCGCCGGGAACTGGCTCGACAGGGATATCATAGAGACCGTTGGCATCGAGCATCCGTCTGGCGGCTTCAGCGCCTGTCATGCCGGAGTAGACCGGAACCTCCGACCATTTGTTAAACGTTCCTCTTACACGAAACGACGCCCACAAGGATAGTCCGAAAGCGATGATAATAAGAAAATCCATTGGGTGAAAAAACATCCTGCATTCCTCCGCATTTCATTATGAGAACGGATTTTTACCAAGAAGAACAATAAGCGCTTCGATACAGGCTGTTGTTGGATGTGTTAATAATTTATAAAGCTTCTTCAATTGATTAGGCTTGAGCTGCTGCATAATCGGTCCGAGCTCATGGGCATCTTTGACCACTTGCTCCAAATGAAGCTGAATTGATGTAAGCCTATCTCTCACCGTATCATCATGAGTGACTTTATTTAATTGCTGCAGATTCGCTTTAATCTCTTCTAAGGTATATTTCTCGTTCTTCATTGTTTCAATACGTTTCAGCCTGTTAAAGGTTTCATCGCTGTACAAGCGATAGTTCTTATCTGACCTCTTCTCAGGTTCGATCAAGCCTAACTTCGTGTAATAATCAATGGTTCGAGGGCTAACATCGGCCTGTTTCGCTAATTCTCCGATTTTATACAGCTTTCCATTCCCCATTCTTACTCACCTCTACCCATGCTTTCAAAAAGTTCTACTACTTAATATGATACCTGATCGCAAACCGTACAGTCAAACGTAACAGTTGTCCAAAAGATGAACGATCTATATAAGAAATTAAAGAATAAACCTAACATGTATGTTGGAAAACACGAATTATGCATGTTCGATGTAAGGTTATTTTTCGTTTTTCTCTAAAAAATAGAAGAAATCCTATTGTCAAACCCATGTGCCATGGTTATAATGACATTAAGAGTTTCATCAAATGTTATAAAAACTAACATTAAGGGAAGTGGTCGTATGGTTAAGAAGTTTATGTTAGCTTTTGGACTCATGGCTTTATTGTTTCCTGCTCTTGCCTTTGCTGCTGACGAGGCAACAGTGCCTCAGCTGCAAAGCGCCATTGACGCTGTATGGGTCATGCTGGCGGCAATCCTCGTTATTTTCATGCAAGCAGGTTTTGCGCTTCTGGAAGCTGGTTCCACACGGATGAAAAATGCCGGACACGTTGCCGGTAAAACGATTCTCACCTTTGGTTTATGCGCAATTGCCTTCTGGGCTGTCGGCTTCGGTTTCGCCTTCGGTGACGGCAACGCGTTCTTCGGAGAAACGGGCTTCTTCGTTTCCGGTCTGGAAGACCAAGCGAAAGCGGCGTTCGGTTCTCTGTCCGCATCTGATGTACCGATCGGCATCAAGTTCTTGTTCCAACTGGCTTTTGCGGGCGTATCCTTGGCGATTGCCTGGGGCGGTTTCGCAGAACGAGCTAAGCTTCCTGTTTACTTCATCTTCGGCATCTTGTTCACGGTTGTCATTTATCCAATTGTTGCTCACTGGGTATGGGGCGGCGGCTGGTTGAGTAAATTGGGCATGCAGGACTTTGCGGGCTCTACGGTTGTTCATTTGCAAGGCGCAACGGCAGCGCTCGTCGCAACGATCTTGTTGAAGCCACGGATCGGCAAATATAATAAAGATAAAACGCCTAACCTGATTCCTGGTCACAACCAAGTGTTGTCTGTCCTCGGCGTCATCATTCTCTGGATCGGTTGGTTCGGTTTCAACCCAGGTAGCACGTTAAGTGCAATGGGCGACGGTTTCTTCGGTTACATTGCTTTGACGACAAATATGGCTGCGGCAGCAGGCGGCGTAGCTGCACTGATTATTTCCTGGATGTACTTCGGTAAAGCGGATATTCCAAGCATGCTCAATGGTGTTCTTGCAGCACTCGTTGCCATCACGGCGGCTTGCGCCTTCGTAGATACTTGGGCGGCTATCGTGATCGGTGCAGTGGCAGGTATTGTGACATTCTTTACAGCGCAATGGTTTGAAAAAGCAGGTGTCGACGATCCGATCTATGCTTTCTCTGTACACGGTATTGCCGGTATTTGGGGGACGCTTTCCACAGGCTTGTTCGCAACGCCCGAACTGTCGGCGAAAGTTGGCGTAGGCGGCGCAGGATTGTTCTATGGCGGTGGTCTTCACCAATTAGGCGTTCAAGCGCTTGGCGTATTCGGCGCATTGGCCTTCGTCCTTGTTCTTTCCTTTATTATCCTGGGTATTATGAAAGCGACCGTAGGTCTGCGTGTAACGGAAGAAGAAGAAATTATCGGTCTGGACTTGTCTGAACACGGTTCTTACGGCTATCCGGAACAAATGAAAAAAGCAGCGCAATCATCCAATAGCGTGAGCGTCTAGTTGTAGCGGACGTCGCGCTTGGCAGGAGCGAAGGAGATGCAATATGAAACATCTCGCCATCAAAGAAATCTTGGCCCGCATTCATCAAGCCGGACAATTCGATGAACTGCGCGTAACCAGGGATCAGGTGCATGAGATGTTTCGGGAGCATCTCCTTTTTGCCTATTCCGCTGAGCTTGCGCGCGAGATCAATGCGATTCACGACAGCTTGATTCAAAGAACGATCGTCCTCGCTGAGCAAATGCTTGAAGCCCGCGGCATGGGCAGGCCGCCGGTGGCGTATGCATTTATTTTGTTCGGGAGCGGTGGAAGAAGCGAGCAAACGCTATGGAGCGATCAGGATAACGGTCTGATCTATGATGAACGGGGCGACGGATCAGGCGAAGCGTTGGAGCTGTATTTTTCCGCCCTAGTGGGATGCATTCTGCAAGGGCTTGAGGTGCTCGGTTACCCGCCTTGCCAAGGCAATGTTGTATCCAGTAATCCGCAATGGCGTAAGCCTTTATCTTCTTATATAGAAATGATGCACGACTGGTTCGCCGAACCGAATTGGGAGAATGTCCGTTATTTGCTCATATTGGCGGATATGCGCTGTATATATGGGACGCAGTACCTGGTAGATCGACTGCTGGAAAACATGATTGCGTACATTCAGCAGCACGCCGATTTGCTGCCTTATCTGCTGTCAAATACGTTGCATCATAAAATTACTCTTGGCGTGTTCGGCCATCTGATCACGGAACGTTACGGCGAGGATGCCGGCGGGTTCGATATCAAGTATGGCGCTTATATCCCCATCGTGAACGGCATTCGTCTGCTGTCGCTTCAAGCCGGCATAGCGGCTTCCTCCACTTTGCAGCGGCTGGAGCTGCTCAAGGAGGGCGGGTACGTAGCTGAGCCGTTGACGGACAGATGGCGGCAAGCATTTGAAATTGCCTTGAAACTAAGGGATAACACGCCTTTCCAGGTTGAAGAGGGCATGTATATGACAAGAAGCAAGCTAAGCGCCGAGCAGCTGACCAAAGAGCTGCGGGCGGAGTTGAAGTTCGCTCTGCGCGTCGGGATGGATCTGCAAAAGTATGTAAAGAAATCGCTTGAATCGAAAGAGGCCATCCAGAGAGAGAAAGGTTAGTGTTCGAGGGGGAAATCGCGACGGGAGGAGGCACTTGGGATGAAAGACATGCGTCCGGCAGGCCGGATGTGGCACTTGTACAAAATGGGCGGGCTTACGCCGGCGATTACGTCAATGTTTGATGTGCAGAGCGCACAGCAAATGGCTTTTATACGGTCTATGCTGAAAGAGCAGCGTAAAAATTCGTTGTTTGACATTCCGCTTCATTCGATGGAGCTGGTCGTATTCGATTTGGAGACGACCGGATTCTCTCCTTATAATGGAGACGAAATTATTTCGTTCGGCGCGGTGTCGGTAATCGGCGGCGAAATTCAGCGCGATCAAACGTTCTACAGTGTGGTGAATCCGAAGCGCAATATTCCCGATGACATCGTGGAACTGACGGGGATCACGAATGAAATGGCAACCGATGCACCGGACTTGATCCATGTGCTCCGCGGCTTCCTGGAATTCGTGCAGCAGAAAGTGCTGGTGGCGCATGCTACGGGGCATGATAAAAATTTTCTTAATGCCGCGCTCTGGCGTACGTCCAAAGTCAGCCTCTCGCACCGTGTGCTGGATACGATGATGATCGCCAAATGGCTGATGCCTAGGCGCAGAAATTTGAGCCTGGATGCGCTGCTCGAAGCGTACGAGATTCCGGTGACGAAGCGTCATCATGCGCTGGAGGATTCGCTCATGACGGCCCAGCTCTGGTCCAAATTCATGGAAGAAATCAGATTGCGGGACGTAGATACGTTAGGTGATTTATACGCCTTACTAAGCCATCACTGACAGATCACAAACGGAAGTTTGCGGTAGGCGGTCAGGGGGGCTTTTTTTATTGCATAAATTTGTAAGGAAGACTCGGTTGGAGCGTGCAGAGACAGAATCCAGTGTGAAGGGATGGTGTGCCATTCAGTTTCCAAATCCTGGGATGAAGGGATTGGAGGCGCGGCAGGATGGGAATGGAACATGCCGATCACCTGCAGGGTGGCATCCGTGATAACGGGAATCAGGTCAGTGGGATTCATGATGAAATGTTGCTTTGGGGTGGACGAGCTGTTGCGAATAGGGATGAAGAGTTCGGCCGCAATGTCCGTTTCGCCAATCAGCGTGCCCGTGATCAAGCCGCAAGCCTCTTGAGGCGCGTGCTTCCGGCTGTATTGGAGCAGCTCGTGGAAGAATGCGCTCGTTAGATGGACGATCATGAGATCAACTCCTGCTTCTGCGAATGGATGATGTCATTATATAAGTTTTTTGCTAATAAAAAAACAGATTCCGCAAGGAATCTGTCAGTTAATTTTGCCTTGCGGCTTAATTAAGAAGAAGACAAGCACTAAGGTGACGAGTGACAAAGAGGAGACTGTGATGAAAATCGCTTTATGCGATATGCTCATGAGCCAGCCAAACAGCGGAGGGCCGAAGGCGACGCCGATGAAGCGGAGGCTGTTGTAGAGGGAAGTGATCATGCCGCGCTGCTCACGTTCCACGGAGCCTGTGATCATCGTATTAAGGCATGGCAGCAGCAAGCCGGTTCCAATGCCGCTTAACGTCAGCAGCCCGATAAATAGATATAGATTGTTGCTTAGGAAAATCGTCAATGCGAGGGCGACGGTCATCAGAATGAGGCCGATATTCATTAGCCAGCGCATCAGGGTGCCGTTCTTCTTGATGAGCGCGCCTGTCGTATAAGCCGTGATGACTTGCCCGAGTAGAGGGATGGCTAAGACAAGTCCTTTTTTTACGCCATCGATGTTGTACGGTTCTTTTTCAAGAATTTGCGATAAATAAAACAGTACGCCAAACAGAATGAACAAGGCCAGCGATCCGGCGAAGAACGAGGTGATTAGCCAACGGCCTTTTTCCTTGAGAATGGTGCCGATTTGTGAAATGTAGGCTTTCAGTGCTTGCGGCTCTTTCTGCTTCTTCGGTTCCTTGATGATGAAAATGACGGCCAGCAAGGCAAGCAGGCAAAACACCGGGAAGGCGAAAAATGGCGCGAACCAAATGAGCAGCGCTAATAACGAGCCTAAAATCGGGCTTAGCACTTTGCCGGAGCCGTTGGAGGCTTCGATTAAGCCCAGCGCCTTGCTTTCTGTACCTCCTTTGTACAGGTCGCCGACGAGCGCCATCGCGATCGGAGCCGTTCCTGCGGCTCCCAGGCCTTGGATTGCCCGGGAAATGATGAGGATCGTATAGGAGTTCCAAATGGCTCCAAAACCTGCCAACACGCCTGCAGCGCCGTATATAATCAGCGATGGAATGATGACAGCTTTGCGTGAGAAGCGGTCGGACAAATAGCCGGAGACCGGGATGATCAAGCCTGCTGTAATGGAGAACAAGGTGATGACCAAGCTGCTTTGAAAACGGGAAATCCCCATTCTTTCCTGCATATCAGGCAAAATTGGCACAAGCATGGAATTGCCTAGGACCAGCACGAGAGGAATCGTGGCAATCGCGATGAAGGTCCAAATATGGCCCTTGGCCTTGTCCTCCTGCTTACTGTCCGCTTCATGGTTAGCTTTCTGACGCTGAGGCCGCTCGTCGGGCACTTCGCTTTCAAAGACAATTTGCAGTCGTCTTCTACTTTTCGTTTTCTCCATCCTTCGGCTCCTTTTCACAGCATGAGGTACTGTTAATTTTCCCTTCTGCGGCTGCTGCATACCCAGAGTGGCTCGACAGATGTTGGAATTTTAGCGGAATTGGAGATAATATAAGAAAGTGGAGGTGCGAAAGTTGAAAAGAAATGTGATGATCCTGGCTGTCATTATCCTGCTTGCAGGATTTGCTGTTTATCAAAATAGCGAGCGTGTGCACAAAGCGGCAGCATTGCCTACCGAACAAGCGCCTCAAGCGAATTTCCTGGCGCCTGCTTTTACGTTAACGGGTCTTGATGGCAAAGAATATACAATTGGCGGGCCGAGAGACAAGCCGCTGTTCGTCAACTTCTGGGCGTCGTGGTGCGGGCCATGCGCAGAGGAAGCGCCGGATTTGGTCAACGTGTACAAGAAATATGAAGGCCAATTTGATCTCTATGCAGTGAATGTGACGCCAGGCGACAAGATGGACAATATTAAGAAATTTGTGGATCAGTATAAGTACCCGTTTCCGGTGCTGCTCGATAAAAAAGGCGAGAATGCCGAGACGTACCGAGTTGTGGCCATCCCTACAAGCTTCCTGATTGATAAAAACGGCGTGATCCGTGAAGTGATTCATGTACTCTCGCCGCGTGAGTTAGATAAGAAGATTGCCAATCTCATTAGTGCCAAATGAAAAAAAGCTGCCGGACAGCGGATGCTGTTACCGTGCAGCTTTTGTTATTTAATGATTGACCAAGCCGAGTCGTTCCTGTTGTTCCTTGGCTGCCGGCTCCACGCGGGTTCTGCCGAGCAAAGCATAGCGCAAGCTGTCAACCAGCGCATACCAGCTTGCTTCAATAATATTGCTGGATACACCGAGAGTGTTCCAGGAGTGGTTGAAATCCGTTGTCTCCATCAATACCCGGACTTTGCCGGCTGTAGCGTCTTTCTCGTCGAGCACGCGCACTTTATAATCGGTCAAATGTGCTTGTTGAATGTCCGGATAGTATTGAAGAAGCGCTTTACGCAGCGCGTTATCCAGAGCGTTGACAGGCCCGTTGCCTTCTGCCGCGGTATAGATGGTTTCTCCGTGAACCTTGACTTTCACAATCGCTTCCGAGACGACTGCGCGGTTCGCGGTTTTTTCCACGATCATTTTGAACGACTCCAGGGTGAAAATCTCTTCCAAGCCTTCGAAGGTTTCGCGCAGCAGCAGCTCGAGCGAAGCATCGGCGCCTTCGAACTGGTAGCCTTGATGCTCCAGATCTTTGATCTTCTCGATGATTTCCTTCGTCTTCTGCGGTTCGTTGACGAAATCGAGATTCAGCTCTTGCGCTTTCACTAACACGTTGCTTTGACCCGCCAATTCAGAGACAAGCACACGCTGCTTGTTGCCGACCAGCTCAGGCGCGATGTGCTCGTACGTGCTGGCATCCTTCAGGATGGCGGAGACATGAATGCCGCCTTTGTGCGCGAAGGCCGCGTTGCCGACGTAGGGCTGGTTTACCGGCATGTGGGAATTCGCGATTTCACTCACATATCGTGATACTTGCGTTAACGACTTCAATTGCGCTTCCGAAATGACATCATAATGAAGTTTTAATTGAAGGTTAGGGATAATGGAGCTCAGATTGGCATTCCCGCAGCGCTCGCCGTAGCCGTTAATGGTTCCTTGCACCTGCCCGGCGCCTGCCTGGACTGCGGCCAGGCTGTTGGCTACGCCAAGCTCACAGTCGTTGTGGGCGTGAATGCCTACTGGCGTGCTGATATTCTCTTTGACCGTGGTAACGATCGAGGAAATCTCGCCAGGAAGCGATCCGCCATTCGTGTCGCACAGGGCGATCCAGTCTGCGCCCGCATCCTGGGCCTTGCGAATCGTTTGCAGCGCATAGTCCGAGTTGTTCTTAAAGCCGTCGAAGAAATGCTCCGCGTCGTAGATGACTTCCAGTCCCTTGCTTTTCAGGTAGCGGACGGAATCATAAATCATCGCCAAATTTTCTTCGAGTGTCGTCTGGATAGCAGTGTGCACATGGAAATCCCAGGATTTACCGAAGATGGTCGCAACCTTCACGCCGGAATCGATCAACCGATTGAGATTGATGTCGTCCTCCGCGCGGGTGTCCTTGCGTCTGGTGCTGCCAAAAGCTGTGATTTTGGCATTGACAAATTTCATGTCACGAACCCGATCGAAAAATTCAATATCCTTGCTATTGCTGCCTGGCCATCCGCCCTCAATATAATGAACCCCTAGCTCATCGAGCTTACGGGCAATTTTGATTTTATCCTCGACGGATAAGCTGATGCCTTCCCCTTGAGTTCCGTCGCGCAGCGTAGTATCGAAGATTTTGACTGATGTTGGCATGGGTTTCCTCCTTCAGAAGCTCGCAAATTGACCGATAACGTAATTCGTAGATGGGAGTGAGCGCGCTTTAAAGCGTTAATGTATAATTTACGATTATAACATAATTCTTGGATTATGGACATCATAACGCAAAAATACGTTTGCCTCAAAGCCTATTTTTTCGTATGCTGAAATTGGCCTTCCTATAGAAGGCTATTATTCGTGAGGAGGGTGAAGGATGTCTGTTCAAAATTATTATCCTAAGCAAGGCAGAGTCATCCTTCATATCGACATGAATGCCTTTTACTGCTCTGTACATGAAGCGGTGGAGCCGCACTTGTATAAAGGAAAGCCGCTTGCCGTCGCCGGCAGTGTCGAGCTTCGTAGAGGCATCATCGTGACTTCCTCGTATGCGGCCAGAAGTATCGGCATCAAGACCGGCATGCAGGTGCGGCAGGCACTGCGCATATGCCCGGATCTCATCTTGATTCGTCCCGATTTTGATTTATACCGCGAATTCTCGCGGCGCTTCATGAAGATTGCTTATAGTTATTCGCCGATGGTTGAATCGATGTCTATCGATGAATGCTATGTAGATATAACAGGCTCCAAACAATTCGGAACACCGATGGAAATCGCAACGCAAATCCAAAAACGGATTATGGATGAGCTTCTCTTGCCATGCTCGATCGGCGTTGCACCGAATAAGCTGTTGGCCAAGATGGGCTCGGATATGAAGAAACCGAACGGCATCACTGTGGTGCGATTGCGCGACGTGCCCGGCTTGTTCTGGGATAAGCCCTGCAATGAGCTTTACGGGATTGGCAGAAAGACCGCCGATAAATTAAAGAAGCTGAATATTTATACACTCGGGCAGTTGGCTAAAGCGGATGAGCGGTTGCTGACCAAACAGTTCGGCGTCTTGGGCGCGCATCTCAAGCAAGCCGCGAATGGCATCGACCCTTCGGTCGTCAATCCGGAGCAGGAGCAAAGCAAGTCGATCGGCCATACGACGACGCTGCCGAGCGATGTAACGGATAAGAAAGAAGTGTATCGCGTGTTTTTGAATTTGGCCGATCAAGTGGCGAGGCGGCTGCGCAGGCAGAAGTTGATGTCTGCAACCGTACAGATCACGATCCGCGATCCGGAGATGCGGACAATCACGCGATCGGTGACCTTACCGACGCCGACAGAGCATCTTGATGATATATACCAGACCGCGTGCGGCCTCTATGATCATCATTGGGAGGAAGGCGAGCCGATCCGGCTGCTTGGCATCACGCTGCAAAACCTGACGGCCAAAGAAGATACCGCGATTCAGCTGGATCTATTCGACTATGAGAAGCAGCCGAAGCGGGATCAGTTGAACCGGATCATGGATGAGCTGCGCGATAAGTTTGGCGAGAATGCCATTCTGACCGCCGGCATGGTGGGCGACGACCCGTCTGCGTTGATCCGCAACCATAAACAGCGCGGGACTTCGCTGCAGATGGATCATCTGAAACAAAATCCGATTCATCGGGAAGAATAGGAAGTCATAGAAAGATAGAGGGGATTGGACGATGGCCTACTGCATGGGGTTCGCAGGCTTTTCAGATAGCGGCAAAACAACGTTAATCGTTAAGGTTCTTGAAGAATTGCGGCGCCGGGGGCATCGGGTCGCCGTATTAAAGCATGATGGACATGGGCACTATAAAGAGGCGAAGGGCGCTGACTCCACCGCTTTCGTAGAAGCCGGAGCGGATGCGGTCGTCACTATTTCACCCGATGGCGTCCATGTTTATGAGAAGAAAGAGGCGCCGGACCTGCAGGAGCAGCTGGCGAATCTGGCACATTATGACCTGGTGCTAATCGAAGGTTTTAAGAAGGACAAGCATCCAAAGGTCGCTGTTTTTCGTACAATAGAACAAAGCCGCATTCTGGAAGAGCTCGATCCGGCGCCAATTGGTATTATCACGGACCTGGCGTTTGAATCCGGAGGAATTCCTGTATTTAGGCCCGATGAGCCACAAGCTATCAGCGAATTCGTTGAATTTTGTTCAAAGGCTCGTCAATATTAAGGTTTGAACTTTACAAGCATTTATATTATATTTTACATGAGGATATCTTGAGGAGGAGTACAAAGATGGCAAAGTATACGTTTGTTGATAAAGAGACCTGCATCGCTTGCGGCGCATGTGGAGCAACTGCCCCTGACATCTATGATTACGACGATGAGGGCTTGGCTGAAGTTATTTTCGATGGTGATGGTAATAAAGGGGTAACTGAAATTCCTGAGGATCTGTTCGATGATCTGCAGGATGCACAAGATGGCTGCCCAACTGACTCCATCAAAGTGGCAGATACACCTTTCAACTAATCAAAATCAGTTCCTGATTTTGTGACAATCGAAAATGTCGAAAGAGCTCATTCCCTGTATGGGAGTGGGCTCTTTTTCTGTTGGTTGTTAGCAAATGATGTAACATTTTCATTGCCAATTCGTAGGCGCCATTCTACAATGAAGCTAGTAAACTACGGGAGGAATCTATGGGCAGGAAGAAGTGGCTGCAGCCTTTGACAGCTGGCATCGTGATCATGTTGGTATCGGTCTATGTGTACACGGTGAGCGCCGGCGGCTTGTTTTATTTCATTGAAAATCCTTTGCAAGACAACATGCGCAAGGCTAAATCGATCGAGGAGCGGCAGCCTGAGGATCGGATTAAAATTATCAAAATCGATCAACCCTCGCTCGATGCCATCGGTAAGTTCCCTTGGGATCGTGCGGTGTATGCACAAGTGATAGAGAAATTGGAGCAGTCCGGGGCCGCTGCGATCGGTATCGACGTCGTTATGGCCGAGCCCTCCAAAAACCCCGCGGATGATCAAGCATTGGCTGATGTGCTGGCCAACTATCACAATGTCATCCTGCCCGTTCAATTCAATTATCCCCTGAAGCAGCAGCAAGCAACCGATCTCATTCCCGAGAAGATTGACTATCCGTCGCGTACGTTAACGACGAATCAACAACAGATGGCCCATATCAATGTCTTCGTGGATAGAGACGGCAAAGCACGCAAACTGCCTGTCGGCTTGCCGGATGAGAAGGGGCAATATGTGCCTGCTTTCAGCGTGGCGCTGGCCAACCTGATGCTGAAGGACGAGGAGAAGGTCAGCCGAAACGAGGCTACCGGCCAATGGCTGCGCGGGACGGCAGTGATCCCGACAGATGTGCGTAACCAGGTCACGACGGAGTTTTTCACACGGCCGAGACAGCAGATGGACGCGAACACCGGTTATGAGACATTATCGTTCGTTGATGTGTTGAAGAGCACGAAGCCATTGCCGCTGAAAGGGGCGATCGTACTCGTCGGCCCGTACGTGACGGGCATGCAGGATGAATACCCGACACCGGTGAGTACGGTGAAAATGTTTGGAATTGAGATTCATGCCAATATGATTCAGACGCTGCTGGAAAGCAAGTTTTACAGTGAGGCTGGGAAGCCTGCTGGAATCGGCATTATTTTACTGGTATCCCTGGTGGCGATGTATCTTTTTCATAGATTTAAAGGTAAAGCAGCTCTATTTATTTTCATTGGGATGTTTGCTATATACGATGTCGTATGGAACGTTCTGTATATGGCCTGCTCATGGCTGGCTCCGCTTGTTTATCCGCAATTTGCGTTGACGGTGATCTACATGTGGTCGATTGTGAGCCATTATCTGGAAGAGCGCAAGGAGCGCAACCGGGTAACCGGGATATTCGGCCGCTTTGTCTCAAAGAGCGTTGTCGATGAACTGCTGCAATCCGGCGAAGAGGTGAAGTTAGGGGGCAGCCGCAAAGATATAACGCTTATTTTCGTCGACATCCGCGGGTTTACGCCGATGTCGGAGCGCCTGGAGCCCGAGCAGGTCATTCAAGTGCTGAACGAATATTTGGACGTGTGCACGAAGGCGATTTTTAAATGCAATGGAACGCTTGATAAATTTATCGGCGATGGCGTCATGGCGATGTTCGGCGCCCCGATTGAATATGATAACCATCCGGAAATGGCGGTTCGCGCTGCCATTGAGATGAAATCACAAGCGAGCCTGCTGGAGCAAAAATTAATTGACAAGTACGGCATCGGCGTCAGGTTCGGCCTTGGCATTAATAGCGGTCCTGCGGTCGTCGGCAATATCGGATCCGAGGCATTAAGGCTCGATTACACGGCTATCGGCGATACCGTGAATTTAGCCGCCAGGCTGGAATCGAATGCGAAGCCAGGGCAGATTTTGATCAGCGAACATACATATGCGCGTGTGAAAGAGCTTTTTGATATTGAGCCTGTCGGGGAAATGAAGGTTAAGGGAAAAGAACTGCCGGTTATGGTTTATGAAGTAATCGGGAGCTTGTCTTGAAGTTGAGGAGGAATCCGTATGCAAGTGGCAAAGAAATTATTTTCGCTAGGTATAAGCTTATGTCTGTTGTTCAGCTTGCTGTCGATGGTGCTGGCTAAGCCCGCTGACGCCAAGACGGTCAGGGTTGCGGTGATCGCTTCGCTAAGCGGGGAGGTTACGGTGAAAAAAGGCGGCGGCTCTCAAGTGTATGATGCGTATCAGGACATGAGCTTGAACGAGGGCGACACGATTATCACCGGAGCGGAGGCCTCGGTGACGTTGAATCTTAGCCATGGAGACGCGGACGTTACGCTCGGAGCCTATGCGGAAGTGAATGTCTCCGATCTGAATACGTCAGACGGCAATAAGAAGTCCAAGCTCAAAATATGGGCGGGCTCGCTGTGGGTGAAGGTCAAATCGCTGGTCGGCTCAGACGACGAGTTTGAAGTGGAGACGCCGACGGCGGTGATGGGCGTGCGCGGAACGCAGTTTTTCGTTGGGGTTGACCCGGTTACAGGGCAAATCAAAATGGCTGTAGGCGCTGGGAAGGTTTCAGCCTCGACGGTGACCACCAATGCGGACAACCATCAAACGGTGCAAATTACGTATTTGTACCCGACACAGCAGATTGCCCTGGACGCTCGGGATGAGGTGCAGGATCCATCCTTGAAAGTGCAGATGGTCGATTTGGAAGATTTGATCCAATCAGCATCCCCGGAAGTGATCAAAGCGATTATTGCGAATAAGGCGGCTATTGATCAGGAAAATGATGCTTTTATTGCCCGGAAAAAGAAAGAATTGGAAGCTGGCGGCCTTGCGGTTGACGGCACTTCCTTGTATGTGCCTGATTTGGCAGCGCTGGATAAAGTAAAGAAGAATTTGGACAATCTGGTGGGCAATATTGCCAAGCAAGCGGTAAGCAGCAGTAAGATCAGTAAGACGGATATGGATAAATTGGTGGCGGGGACGAACGGGAAAATGTCCCCGACGGATCGCAAGCTCGTTCTGGACGATGTCCAAGACTTGGATCAGACAGCCGGTGTGGATCCGGAGGCGGAGAAGCGAAAGCAGGAAGCCTTGCAGAAGCTCGAAGCCGAGAAGCTGGCGAAGCAGGCGGCCGAGCAGCAAAAGCTGGACGCGCTTAAGAAGCAGCTGGAAGCTCAGCTGAAAGCGGCGGAGGAAGCCAAGCGCAAAGTGGAAGAAGCGAATAAGAAGGCGGAAGACGAAGCGAAAGCCAAAGCAGAAGCCGAGCTCAAGAAGTCGATGACCGATGCCGAGAAGAAAGCGTATGATGATGCGAAAAATGGCGGGAGTTCACCTCCTGCGAGCGGTGTCGGCAGTGGTGGTGGTGGCGGGAAAGATTCGGGAACCCCGTCGAAGCCTGCTCCGAGTGTATCGCTGAGCCGGTCGGTCTTGGACTTCTCCCATTTTAACTTAAATGTTCAAATGAGTGATTTTGGTACGGAGCATCCGCTGTATGCAGCTGAAATTCATTTGCAGTATGCGCATAGGATGAATGGCCAGAAGTACGGCATTTACGCAGGTGATGGCCAGAGTGAAGTGACCGTGAGCCATGATAGCAGCAGCCGAATTTTCCAGCCGGATACAAGTGCAGAAAGCGTTCGTGATTATGCATCCGATGATCCGAGTGCCAATGTATCTAATCACGAATTGATTTATACCGTGACGAATTTTGGTTCAGGATCATCGGAAATATCGTTCAATGGGACGAAGACGCTGGTCAGCATTCCGTTTTCATTCAATGGCCCGGTAACCGAGGATGCACTGAAGACAATGAAAGTGGGATATATCAAGCTTGTGAGAAAAGACGGTTCGGATGCAGCGACGGTGACAGTCGTTCCCTTGAACATTCAAGGATGAGCGCTTTCGCCGCAAGGAGCGAAGTAAAGGAGAGTACGATGAAATCTTTTAAACAGATCATAATCCCGTCGCTTGTTGCTGTGTTTTGCCTGACGAGTTCACCGGCTTCGGCGTCTGGCTTGGCGGGGGATGCTTTGCTGACCGGCAGTGGCCGAATCATGGCGGATGTCACGACGCTCGCCGGGATTGGCGATTTTGACCAGAAAGACGGCGATGCGTTAGCCGCAGCGTTCAGGTCGCCGAGCAGCGTCCTGCAGATGGCGGACGGCAGTATTCTGGTCGCCGATTCGCGCAATCAGGCGATACGAAAGATCGCCAACGGCAAGGTGACGACTTTTGCCGGACCGGCTCTCCCTGTGGCCACGAACGGCCAAGGATTTCCGAAGGGCTTGCTGCTGGACGGCGAATCGTCGGAAGCGTTCTTCGACACCCCGACAGGGCTGGCTGCGGATGCCAAAGGGCAGGTCTATGTGGCTGATGCGGGTAACAATGCGATTCGCAGAATTGACGGCAATGGCCAGGTGTCAACTTTGGCAGGAAGCGGCGTATTGGGCAAGGAAGACGGTGAAGGGGGCAAGGCGGCGTTCAACCATCCAAGCGATGTGGCGGTCGCTCCGGACGGGACGGTCTACGTGGCGGATACGCTCAATCATCTGATCCGTAAAATCACGCCAAACGGAGCGGTAACGACGCTGAATGCTGCTTCGACCCGGGTTGTTCAAGTTCGTCCCGGCGAAGCGGCGTTTGCCGGTGATTATCAGGATGGCCCGCTATCTGCAGCGAAGTTTAATGAACCGACTGGTTTGGCTTTGGACAGTAAAGGCAATTTGTTCGTTAGCGATACGGGCAACCAGTGCATCCGGTATATTGATTTGCAAACGAATACCGTTACAACGATTGCCGGTAAACCTATCGAAAGTAGCGTTTACGGGGCTAATGAGCTGTACGCACCTGGCGATTATGGAGACGGCGCTGCGCTGCAAGCGAAGTTTGATTTTCCGAAAGGCTTGGCGGTTACGTCCGAAGGCGGTTTGCTGATTGCAGACAGTCTGAATCATGCGATCCGTTATTTGTTAGGCGGGCAAGTTACGACGATTGCCGGAACGGTGCAGACCGGGGAGGCGGACGGCGTAGAGCAAGCGGCTTCGTTCTATGCCCCGACAGATGTGCTGGTGACGGCGCAAGGCAATATCGTGGCGGCGGATATGCTGAATAACAAAATCCGGGTCATTAGCCCGTATCATTTGCCGCAGGATCTGCCGGCGGATGATCAGGTGAAGGTCGTGAACGGCCATACGCGGATTCAATTCGATGCGCAGCCGGAAATTCGCGACGGGCGTACGATGGTGCCGGTGCGCGCGATTAGTGAAGCTTTTGGCTATGAAGTGAAATATGTGCAGCGTGATGGCGGGGCGGTTGTTCAGCTGATCAAAGGTGACGTGACGGTCGAGCTGACGATCGGTCAGACCGGTGTGTCCCGCAAACAAGGAAGCGGCAGTGCGAAGACGCAGCAAACCGATGCGGCGCCTTACATGAAAGAAGGACGCACTTACGTGCCGGTTCGATTCTTCGCCGAGCAGATCGGTTTGAATGTGCAGTGGGATGCGCCTCATCAGACGGCCATTTTGCGCACAAGTTCCTATTTGGATTAATTGCATACAAAGTCAAGAGCTGCTTCTGGGTAGAATGGACTACCTATGGGGCGGCTTTTTTGTGCCTTCATTTCGTGGTAAATTTAGCCGATAATACTGGGGAGAAGATCCATTTAAGGAGGCATGCTGGTTGAAAAAGAACCGATTCGATGACCAGTTGGAGCGATTTTTCCAGCATAATCCAGTCGAAGATCCCTTGTATTTAAAACGCTATGTGAAAGAGCATCCTGATCATAAAATGGCTTGGTACCTCTTAGGCCGGGAGTATACGGCTCAGGGTAAAGAAGGCAAGGCGGCTTATTGTTTTGCGCAGTCAGGAGAAATTTACGAAGCTTTCGAGAAGCAAAAAATTGTTGTGGAACGGCCGGATTTTCCAGCGGCGGAGAAGATGGCGGTGGCTGGCCGCAGCAAATTGGCACGCAGAGGTAAGCGGGTGGCGCTTCTGGCGATGCTGCTTCCACTCCTTATGCTGGCATCCGTTACCCCGGCGAGTGACAGGCACTCGGGCGGAGGGGAGGCTTCGATGCCGGTTGGTGGACTTAGCGCAACAGCGTCAACGGCACCACCGCTGCAGGATGATGCAGCCAAGCTTAAGTTGTATTATGCGGACGGGGCGTGGGGAACGCTGCTGCAGCGCATTCTTACGGCACCGCATGATGCTGCTGGCGAGGCGGTTATTGTGCAGGCGCCGAAGAGCGCTGACGGCGCTTGGGAGGAGTGGAATAAGGCGGTGAAGCCGATGTTCTCGGTCGCGCGTAATGGCAGCGACGCGTCCGGGGCAACGCTCAGCTATTACAACGCCCAGCTGTGCGGCTGCCAGGCTGCGGACAGCGCGCCGCTTCAGCCAGCCGTTGAGAGCTGGGTGCAGGAGCGCGAGCAGGCGGCCGTCCTGCAAAGCGCGATCGCGGCGTACCGGCAGAAGAGCGGAACGCTGCCGCAACAGGCGGAGCAGCTGGCCCGTCCATACCCGGACAACTTGCTGCCTGGGTTGACGCCGGCCATGCAGGCGATGTTTCCGCAGACGCTGGCGGCGCAGGCGGCTGGCCCGGCGCAGGGTGCTGCTGTCGCCGGGCAGCCGGCGGCTGAACCCGGCGCAGCGGCGGCGAGGGCAAGCGCGGCCGCTGCTGCTGCAGCGCAGACTAGCGCCGCTCCGTTGGCGGAGCCGCTGCGTATCCTCGTCGACACCGAGAAGCATCGTCTGGCAGTCGCGAGTGGCAGCATCATCATCCGCAGCTATCCTGTCGGATTAGGCGGGGATAAAACGCCGGAGGGTGATTTCATCATCAGCGAAAAAGTGCGGAATCCTAATGGCAAGTCCAACGGGGAATTTGGCAGCCGTGGCATGACGCTGTCCGATACGCTGTATGCGATTCACGGCACGAACAAGCCTTCGAGTATCGGCAAGGACGAATCGCATGGCTGCATTCGGATGAAGCAGGCCGATGTCGAGGAGCTATACGACATGGTTCCGGCGCAAACCAAGGTATCCATCGGCAAAGGAATTGTGCCGGATGCGCCGGAAGGTGAGGGGGATGGCGGCACTGGTGCTGGCCGGGGTAATCCGGCGCGGGCATTCAAGGTTCCGCTGCAAACTACGGACAGCAACCCGAACAAAGTTTACAAGTGGTTAGACTGAGATTCTGAGATTGCTGCGGCATGGTTGGTCGCTCAGCGTATTGGTGGCGCTGCGGAGCGGCCGTAGTCCGGTTTATCCTAACTGGAGTAGATCAGCTTCGCTGCGAATAGCTGCCTGTAGTCCGACCTTGCCTAACTAGAGCGGGTCTGCGGTACTGTGGAACGCCTGTAGTCCGATTTTACCTAACTACAGACCTTTTTTCACGTGACAACGCTCATTTCCGGCGCTCCAAGTAGGTGAAATCGGATTACAGTTCCTTTATTCAAAAACTGGCTGCGTCCCATGGGGCAAAACCTGATACAGCGATTTCGCCCAGCGGTGGCGCGCTAAATTTGATCGTTCTACGATCCTCAAGTGAGATGAGTATGTAAACTGCTGCTGATTTAGAGGAACAAGTGGGCGGGGGATTCCCCTATAGTCCGACTTTGCCCAACTAGAGGAGTGCGAAGGTGCTGCGGAGCGCCTGTCGTGGTCGCCAGCCGAGGCTGCATAAAATAACAAAAGGCTCCGGAAAAAGGAGCCTTGACAACCAAATAGAAAGCGATTACAATTTTGTTTGTGAAGGATTTGATCGTTTTATTCAAAGTTATTTGTTTAAAACGAGCAGTATGCTCATCACAATGATGATAAGTAACATAACAGCAGCAGTCCAGATGATCGCTTTCTTGTTGACTTCATCTTTTGGTTTACGCGTCGCAACAACGGGTTTACGTTTGGTCATGGGATCACCTACTTCCTGATTAATTGGGCTCATGCCTCTATCTTATCATAAGTAGAACCGATCATTGAATATGAATATTTGCGATGAGGCAAAAATCATTTGTTGACGCTCATGTCATTTTATTGTAATATTTAATCACACAAATGTAATAAAACAATTAAATATGTTAGTTTTAATAACATGTTACCGCAAGGGCATTAGTTATTGAAGAATGTTTTTACATCTTCTATAACTATGCCCTTTTTTATTTTCCCATTGATCCTGCTTGAAAGGGGTTGGTTTGCCCGCAGATTTGATCGACTTGGCTTAAGCTTGGTAACCCTAGAAAGAGAAAAGTTGTACCAAACTTTATTAAGAAAAGGGAGAAGATGGACACATGAATATGAAAAAATGGTCTACAATGGGCTTGGCTGCATCTATGGTTCTGGTAGCTGCCGGCTGCGGAAAAACAGCGGCGCCAGCATCCGAAACGACTAAACCAGCTGCTTCGACAGCACCTACAGCTGCGGCTACGGCTGCGGCTTCTGCTGCTCCTACAGCGGCTGCTGCAAAGAAATTAACGGGTGATTTTGAAATTCAATACTTCGTCGGCGGTTACGGCGACAAGTGGTGGAAAAAAGTTATTGCTGACTTCCAGGCAGCAAACCCAGATTTGAAAATTAAAGAAAGTGCGGGACCAAAAATCAACGAACAAATGAAACCCCGTTGGATCGCTGGTAACCCACCTGATTTCGTATATATCGATGGTCCTGAGCTGTTCGACCGCCAAATGGTGACAGACGGCCTGCTAGAAGATTTGACGGACTGGTACAAAGATGCGAAAAACGTTGATGGTGACAAAATCTCCGATTTGCTCGCGCAGCAACCGCCGCAATATGACGGTAAAATCTACAACATTCCTTTCGTACTGAACTCTTGGGGGATCTTCTATGATAAAGCCCTGTTCAAAGACAAAGGCTGGGCGGAGCCGAAAGATTTTGAAGACTTCATGAAAGAGAGCGATACGATCAAAGCGGCTGGTATCAATCCTTTTATTCATACGGGTAAATACCCTTATTACATCAACGGCGCGTTCCTGTTCCCAGCGATTGTGTCTGCGAACAATAACGATTACAAGCTGCTGCAAGATATGGCGAACAACAACCCGGAAGCTTGGAAGAATCCGGCCATTCTGAAAGGTTTGGACAAAATTGTGCAAATGCGCGACAAGGGCTTCATTGACAAAGCATCTGTACAAATCAACCACACGGATTCCCAATCCTTGTTCTTGCAGCACAAAGACGCCTTCATTCCAAACGGACTGTGGCTGCCAAACGAAATGGCGAAAGACGTTCCGCAAGGCTTCGATTTCGGCTTCATTCCTTCCATCACGCAAGACAAAGGCGGCAAGGTGGTAGCGAACACTTCGACTGCAACATTTGCCATCGCGAAAAAAGCGAAAAACAAAGATGCGGCGAAAGCGTTTATGCAGTTCGTATTTGCCAAAGCACAAGCTGGCCAATGGGCCGAGCTGAGCGGTGCGCCTTCCAACATCAAAGGTGACATCAGCTCTACCAAAGCGCCTAACTTCGTTAAAGATGCTGCGAAATACCTGTCCTCCAGCGACACGGTTGTCGTTCCGACAGTTTCCTTCGCTGCAGACGTGGATAAAGCGATGCAAGATGCTACTGTAGCACTCACAATCGGCACGATCACACCGCAAGAGTGGGTCAAACGTGTATCTGACGTTGTAGCTAAGCAGAAGAAGTAAATCTTAGAGAGACAGCGCGGAGGATGAGTGAGGCTGACCGCCTTGCTTGTTCTCCGCAATTTTACTGATAGGACGGTGAAGAGAGAATGAAGACCAGCTCAAAGAAGTTGAGCAGAAACCTGTTCATCGCTTCGTTCATCATTCCGACATTTTTGTTCTTCTGCTTGTTTACAGTGTACCCTGTTATACAGGCACTCCAAAAATCGATGTATGATTGGTCGGGGATGTCAGAAAACAGCAAGTTCATCGGATTCGACAACTTTAAAGATATGTTCAATGATCCTATTATTTGGACAGCCATTGGCAACGATTATTTTCTCGTCGTCGGCAAAGTCATCGGTATTATGCTGTTGGCCACATTTTTTGCTGTCGCCTTAACCCGGTTTCGTTTACGCAGCGCCGGATTTTTCCGGGCGATCTTCTTTATTCCGAATGTCATCTCCGTCGTCGTTATCGGTGTGCTTTGGAACTTCATCTATAACCCGCAAATCGGTTTTCTGAACGCGTTCTTAGCGCTCTTCACGGGAAGTAAGGTAGACATTACGTGGCTGGGCTTTCCCAAACATACCATTTGGATGCTATTGCCGCCTACCATTTGGGCAGGTATCGGTTTTTATATGATCCTGATGATTGCCGCAATCGTGAATATTCCTGCTTCTTATTATGAAGCGGCTAATATAGACGGAGCGGGCCAATGGTCGCAATTCCGCAACATCACCATGCCGCTCATCTGGGAGCAAATCAAAGTTTCTATTATTAACATCGTTATCACGACATTAAACGGTTCGTTCGTCATTGTGCAGTTGATGACCAATGGCGGACAGCCTGACAACACCACGCATGTTATGGGATCTTATCTGTATCGGATGGCCTTTCAACAGTATCATTTCGGCTACGGAGCCGCCATCGGTGTGGCGATCCTGATTATCTCCCTGATCACAACGCTCATTCTGCAGCGGATCATGCGTCAGGAAACGATCGAAATGCATTAATGCCGTCAACGAACAGGATACGGGGGAAGGAGACCATACTTATGGCGATTAAAAATCCGTTAGCCAAGCTCATCATCTGGGTCGTACTTCTGATATGGGGTATTGCCGTTATTTATCCGCTCTTGTGGACACTGCTTGACGCCTTGAAAAATAATGAGCAGTTTTTCCTGAATATGCCATGGGCGCTGCCGAAGTTTCCGCTTCTGTGGTCAAACTTTAGTTATGTCTGGACCAAGTACAATTTTAGCACCTACTTCTTAAATTCCATCGTCGTCACGGTCGGGAGTACGCTCTTGGGGATGATTCTGTCAGCGATGACAGCCTATATTCTCGCGAGATATGAGTTCAAGGGCAGCAATGTGCTGTTCACCATCTACGTCGCTTCGATGATGATTCCGTTCGCGCTGGCGTTGATTCCATTGTTCTTCTTGCTGAACGATCTGCATCTGGTGAATACATGGCTCGGCTTGATTCTCGTCTATGCGGCGTTGAACCTGCCATTCGGCATTTTCCTCCTGGTCGGCTTCTACAAGTCGCTGCCAAAAGAAATCGAGGAGGCGGCGATCATTGACGGCACCTCGCATTACGGGACGTTCTTCCGGGTAATGCTGCCTTTATCGCAGCCGGGGCTGATTACGGTCATGATAACGAATATGCTGAATAACTGGAATGAGTACTTCCTCGGGGTTGTTCTCACGAATGAGCCTACCAAGTACACGCTGCCGATCGGTCTTGCAGTGATGCAGGCGGAGATGCAGTACCGCGTTGAATGGGGGCCGTTATTCGCAGGGTTGCTCATCACGACACTGCCTACGCTGATGATCTACATTATTTTTCAGCGGCAGATTGCGAGCGGCATTACGGCAGGAGCTGTCAAATAAACCTGTTTTCGAGAAAAAACACCTTTTCCTAGAGGATTTTATCCTTTCGGGCAGGTGTTCTTTCTACTATAATTGGTAATAAACAGAAGCAAGCAAGATTCGGCCAAACTTGTGCGCATAACTAGGTGAACCCAGATGAAATTGATGTATATTCTGCAGAAAATCGGACGTTCCTTAATGATTCCTATCGCGGTGCTACCGGCAGCATCGATCCTTTTGCGTATTGGCAAAATGAAATTTGACGACCCGCTGCTTATCCAGTTGGCGCAAATCTTCGAATCTGGCGGCAGCGCGATTTTTGATCACCTCCCGTTGATATTTGCCGTCGGTATCGCCATCGGACTGACCTCAGGCGACGGGATCGCTGCGCTCGCTGCAACGGTCGGGTACCTGGTCTTCGACAACGTCCTGAAGCATTTTCAAGCGGGAACGGAGGCGGCGGACCAAGTGGATATGGGGGTGCTCGGCGGGATGCTGGTCGGGATGCTTTCCGCCACATTCTTCGAACGCTTCCAGCATGTGAAGCTGCCGAAGTCGCTGGGTTTTTTTGGCGGCAAGCGCTTTGTACCTTTAATTACAGCCTTGGCGATGGTACTGCTTGGCGCTGTCATGGGGCTGGTCTGGCCTCCCGTACAGAAGGGCATCAGCGCGGTCGGCCTGTGGATTGTGGAGAACGGCAATGTCGGCGTGTTCATCTACGGATTTATGAATCGGCTGCTCATTCCTACCGGACTTCATCATATTATTAATAATATCGCATGGTTTCAGATCGGCGATTACGTTACGCCAACCGGCAAGGTTTTCCATGGTGATATCTCGAGATTTTTCGCCGGGGATCCAGATGCGGGCATGTTCACGACCGGATTTTATCCGGTCTTCATGTTCGGCTTGCCGGCCGCAGCATTTGCGATGATCCGTGGCGCTTCTCCGGCGAATCGGCCCATTTTCGTACCACTAATGCTAAGCGCCAGCTTGACCAGCTTTCTGACAGGGATTACGGAGCCGATTGAATTTGCCTTCATGTTCGTGGCACCGGGGCTTTATGTCATTCATGCTTTCTTGACTGGAATTTCCATGATAATTATGGAAATTTTGCATGTAAAGATGGGGTTTGGCTTCTCGGCGGGCTTCATTGATTTCGTACTCAATTGGAATTTATCCACCAAACCGTATTGGGTGATTATTATTGGTTTGGGCTATTTCTTCCTATATTACTTTGCATTCCGCGCCTATTTGCATTTCTTCCCCATGAAGCTGCCCGGCCGTGAAGAGGCGCAGGACCAGGAACAGGTGGAAGAGCGGGTCCCCACCGAAGATACCAAGGAATTGCGGATCTTGAATATTTTACAGCATATCGGCGGACCTTCGAACATTATTTCTGTAGATGCCTGCATTACACGGCTGCGGCTCCTGGTCAAAGAGGATCAGCAAGTCATCGATCAAGAGCTGAAGCAGCTCGGCGCCATAGGCGTGATCAGGCTGGGCAAAGGCAACGTCCATATTGTCTTCGGAACGGAATCCGAACAAATTCGCGAAAGCATACGACCATTGCTTCAGGCTTACAGACAGAAATCAGGACAGGCCTAAGATCTCGGAGGTGTCTTATGATTGTACGGACTATTGTGCATGTGCTGTCGCATAATGTGGTGATGGCGCATTTATCAACAGGTAAAAATTCAATCGCTTTTGGCAAAGGCATCGGGTTCAAAAAGACGCCGGGTATGGCCATAGCCGAAAATGAGATCACACAGGAATTTTTGCTGCATACGTCCGAGGTGCTTAAAAATTACGAGCAAATATTAAACGCAGTCGATGTGCAAATTATCGGAATCACCGAAGAGGTCATTGCCTATGCGCAAAGCATGCTGGAAGGCACCTTCTCCGAGACGATTCACGCATCGCTGGTCGATCATATTAACTTTGCGGTGGAGCGGCAAAAGCGCGGCATTTTCATCACCAATCCGTTCGCCTATGAAATTCAGTACATGTATCCTGAGGAGTACAAAGTAGCCAAGAAGTCGGTCGACTTCCTTAACGAGCATCTGGACGTGAAGCTTCCCGAAGACGAAGTCGCTTTCCTGGCGATGCACTTCAACGGTGCGAGAAAGAAAGAGCAAGCCTCCGACTCCTTGGCGGTCGTCAGGGTCGTGTCGCAGACGATTGAAGCGGCGAAGGAACTGGGCTTTAACTTTGACGATTCCTTTTCAACGCTGCGTTTCATCAGTCATTTGAAGGGATTAATCGAACGGGTGAGACAGAAGAAGACGCTGCAAAACACGCTACTTGCCAAAATCAAAGAGGAGTACGGAGACACCTACGTCAAAGCGAAAGTTCTTTCGCTGCTGCTGAGCGATACACTGCAATTGGAAGTGCCGGATGATGAGGCCGGGTACTTGACGATGCATCTGGAACGATTGCTCCAGCGAACGGAAGCCTGATAGCTCATATTCTTTTTCTCAATCCCTTGCGGCCTTATGGATGCAGGGATTTTTCATTTGAAGTTGATTGCTGCGATTGCATAATTAGACATTGTCGGCTAAACTGTCAGTTAGAGTCTTTAGAGAACGGAGTGCATGGACATGCTGTATAAGAAGTTAGCAAAACCCGTCTTGTTCAAGATGGACCCGGAAAGAGCGCATCATCTCACAATTGACGGACTGAGCACTGTAGGTGCAGTTCCCGGAGGGAAGCAGCTCCTGAAATCGATGTATGGCGTTCCCTATTCGCCGTTGATGGCTCAGCAATTATGGGGAATCGAATTCGCCAATCCGATTGGCCTTGCCGCAGGCTTGGATAAGAACGCCAAGGCGGTCCCAGGCTTTTCGCAACTGGGATTCGGCTTCATGGAAGTCGGCACGATTACGCCGAAACCGCAAGCCGGCAATGAGCAGCCAAGATTGTTCCGCTTGCCGGCGGACGAGGCGCTCATCAACCGCATGGGCTTCAACAATGTCGGTGTGGCCGAAATGGCGCGCAATCTGCAGAAGAGCGGTCGACGGGACATCCCCGTAGCAATCAACATCGGAAAAAATAAAGTGACGCCGAACGAGCAAGCGGAAGAAGATTATCGTGCTTGTATTCAAGCTTTGTATACATATGGAGATTTCTTCGTGGTGAATATTAGCTCACCAAATACGCCGGATTTGCGTAATTTACAGCATGGGAATGATTTGTGCAGATTACTGGATGCGGTAACGGATGAGATGCAGATTCAAATGGAGAAGCATCGCCACCCCGGTAAACCGGTCCTGGTGAAGATCGCACCGGATCTTACGGATGAAGAGCTGGAGATGACGGCCAGAACGATCAAGGAAAGCGGCGTATCCGGCATTATTGCCACGAACACGACGCTAAGCCGCGCAGGCCTAAGTCATCCGAATAAAGATCAGGCCGGCGGCCTCAGCGGCAAGCCGTTAACGAAGCGATCGACAGAAGTGATTCGCCGCATTTACCAACTGACGGAAGGGAAGCTGCCGATCATCGGATCGGGCGGGATTTTCACCGCGCAGGATGCTTACGATAAAATCAGGGCCGGCGCGAGCCTCGTTGAGGTGTATTCGGCGCTCATCTACGAAGGGCCCGAGCTTCTCCGTCATTTGAATGAAGGGCTACAACAATTACTTAAGCGGGATGGGTTTACACATATTTCCCAGGCAATCGGCGCAGATCAGAAGTGACTTCATTTGAAATGGAGGACAAATAGATGGATGGACGAGACTGGAAAAAGTTTCTTCTACCTTATGAGCAAGCAGTGGAAGAATTAAAAGTAAAATTTAAGACGCTTCGCAGCGAACTCAAAGCGAGGGAAGAATATTCCCACATTGAATTTGTTACGGGACGCGTGAAGAAGATTTCCAGCGTGCTGGATAAAGCCAAGCGGCTGAACGTTCCAATGGATCAGCTGGAATCGGGCATTGAGGATATCGCCGGCATTCGTATTATGTGCCAATTCGAAGAAGATATCGCGCGCCTGGCTGAATCCATCCGGGCTAGACAAGATATGAGCGTTGTCTATGAGAAAGATTACATTACGAATAAGAAACCAAGCGGCTACCGCAGCTTTCATATTATTATTGAATATCCTGTGCAAACGGCTTTAGGGATGAAGCGGATTTTGGCGGAAATCCAAATCCGCACGCTGGCGATGAATTTTTGGGCGACGATTGAGCATTCCTTAAATTATAAATATAAAGAGAAACTGCCTGAAGACGTGCGAGTTCGGCTAAGCAGAGCGGCGGAAGCTGCGTATATCCTTGATCAGGAAATGTCCAATATTCGCGGAGAGATTGTCGAAGCGCAAAAACTGTTCGAGGATAACTCGAATCTGGTGAATCGGGTATTGAACAGCATTCAGGGACTTTACTTCTATCATCGGGTCCGGGAAGCGGCGCAGTTCCAACTGCGGTTTAATGAAATCTGGGAAGCAGAGGACACCTGGGCGTTGACAGAGCTGTTGAATGAAATCGAGGCGGCGATCGCCAGAGCGAAAAAAGGAGACCAACCTTAAGCTTATGAGTACCTATGACCGCTTGTATGTGGCTTATTTGTACTATTTCAATGAAATGCGCGACTATTTTGAGTGTCATGAAGTGATGGAGGAGCTTTGGCTGGAGGAAGGCCGAAGCCTGCTATATCAAGGTCTGCTGCAAATTGCAGTAGGCCTTTATCATCATGCGAACGGTAACGTAAGCGGTTCCATCAAGCTCTTTCGTGCCGGTTTGGATAAATTATCCAGTTATCCTGCTGATACGCTTGGTATCGACCTGGCTCAACTACGTGATGATAGTTCGAAATATTTGCAGCAGCTGCATGCCATCCAGCAGGAGCCCTTTGCGCCGTATGATCTGGATATCCGCATTCTCGATCCCGACCTGCAGTCGCTGGTGGAGGAAATGAAACTGAATCCGCCGGAGGGAGAAGACGGTCATGATTGAAGTTCTGCAACTGAGCAAGCATTACCGGGTGCATGAGCGTGAGCCGGGCTTCTGGGCTTCGTTGCGGAGTCTGTTCAACCGGAAGTTTCGCATCGTGAAAGCGGTGGATGAGGTGTCCTTTCACATTCCGGAAGGGCAGATCGTCGCGTTCTTAGGTCCGAATGGAGCCGGTAAAACGACGACGATGAAAGTGCTGACAGGCTTGCTGCACCCTTCCGGAGGCGAAGTAAAGGTCGGCGGCTTTATTCCTGCGCAGCATAAAAAGCAGTTTAAGAAAAACATCAGCCTGGTCATGGGGCAGAAGAGCCAATTGATCTGGGATGTGCCGGCTGCGGAAACGTTTCTCGTCAACAAGGTGATCTATGAAATCCCCGATGAGGAATACGAGGAAACGCTGGGCGATCTTGTGCGGCTGCTCGAGCTGGAGGACGTGATTCGCAAACCGGTCCGCCAGCTGTCCCTCGGCGAGCGGATGAAATGCGAATTGGCGGCAGCGCTGCTGCACCGCCCGCGCATTGTGTTTCTGGACGAGCCGACAATCGGACTGGATGTCAACATGCAGGAAGTCATGCGCCGCTTCATCCAGGACTACAACAGCAAGTACAAAGCGACGATTCTGCTGACCAGCCATTATATGGCGGATGTAACGGCGCTGTGTGAACGGGTGCTCGTCATCGGCAAGGGCAGGCTGCTCTATGACGGCGCCATCTCTCAGCTGATCGAAACTTACGCGCCGAATAAGCGCATTCAGCTACAGCTGGCCGAGCGGGTCGAACCATCAGCGCTTCAGCAGGCGGTTGGTTCATTAGGCAGCGTTGTAGACTATGTGTTCCCCAATGTGGAATTAGAAGTACCGCGTGAGCAGGTGTCCGAGCTGTCAGCCAAGCTGCTGACCCATTTGTCGGTGCTTGATTTGACGATTGAAGATCCGACGATGGAATCCGTCATTGCTCAAGCCTTCGAAGCGAAGGGGAGCGGGTCGGGGAAGGGAGCGCTGTCGTCATGAGGGCTTTGGGGCTGTTTTGGCAGAAATATCTCGTCCTGCTGCGGATTGAATGGGCTGTTATGCTGGCCTACCGGAGCGAGTCGGTCATCTGGATGGTCGGGGCGTTCATTCAACCGCTTGTCAGTATGGCGGTCTGGCTATCCATCAGCGAAAGCAGCGAGGTTGACGGATTTGATGCGCATGCGTATATCCTCTATTTTTTAGGTGTATTGCTCGTCGATCGCTTAACCAGCACGTGGGATGTTTGGGATTTGGACGCCAGCATTCAGGACGGCTCCTTGTCGGCCAAGCTCGTGCGGCCGTTCCATCCGATTCACTGGAGCATCTCGCAGAACCTCGTGTACAAAGCTTTTTTCGCCGTATCGCTGATTCCGGCATGGGCTGTTCTTGCGTACTTTTTTCCGCTACAGAGATTGGATATTTCCGGGACTATGTACGTTTTGGCGCTGCTCGCTATCGTGCTGTCCTCTGCGCTGCGGTTTATGATTGGGTTTAATTTCGGTTTGCTCGCCTTTTGGACGAATCGCGCTACGGCGATTTATGGCTTGTATGAGGGGATCCACTTGTTTTTGGCCGGACGACTTGCCCCGCTGAGCATGTTTCCAGCTTGGGTGGAGAAAGTAGCGATGTGGCTGCCTTTTTACAGTACGGTCGGGTTTCCTGTGGAGCTGTTGACGGGGCGGTTCAAGCCGGCTTCTTCGGAAGTGTTTCAAAACTTTGCCATACAGCTCGCCTGGCTGCTCGTGCTCTGCATCGTCTATCGCTTCGAATGGAAGCAAGGGTTGCACAAGTACGGCGCTGTAGGCGGCTGACAAAGGAGGGCATTGCGAATGAAGTATATCCGGCTGCTGCGCGAGTTTTTGCGGGCATGTCTGGTGGAAGAGTTCGAATACCGGGCTAATTTTGCGGCGAATCTGTTGTCGACGGTTTTTTGGCTGGCGATGGCTGTGCTGACGGTGCAGCTGTACTTCTATCGCACGCAGGAGATCGGCGGCTGGAGTTTCTATGAGGTGCTCGTGCTTCTCGGCATTTTCAACGCCATTCACGGCTTTATTGAGTTCTTCCTGCAGCCGAATATGGCCCGGCTTGTGGGGCATATCCGCAAGGGGACGCTCGATTTTGTCCTGACCAAACCGGTGGACAGTCAATTCTATATCAGCTTTAGACATCTAGTGATTTGGCGGTTGGCGGACGTCGCTTTAGGACTGGGTTTAGTTGCGTATGCGTTAATTCAACTGGACAGATTGCCTACAGTGACCCAATTACTGCTATTCCTGATCGTGTTTATAGCTTCCTTGGTTGTGGTGTATGCGTTATGGATGGGGATGATGATTTTCTCCTTCTGGGCGGTCAAGGTCGATAACTTGTCGTTCCTGTTCAGCTCTTTTTTTGAAACGGCCCGCTTTCCTGTGACAGTATATAAGGGATTGCTGCGGTTTGCGCTAACATATGTGTTTCCCATCGCCTTTATTACGACGACGCCTGCAGCAGCGCTAATCGGCAAACTGACGGTCTGGCAGGCAGCAGGCAGCGTCGTGGTGGCTGTGATCTGCTTCGGCCTGGCGCGCTGGTTCTGGAAATTCGCGCTGCGTTTCTATACAAGTGCGAGCAGCTAACGGCAAATAAAAAAGCAGCGGATTTTCCGCTGCTTTTCGTTCTTTTTAACCTTTATATTTCTGGAAAAATGCTTTGAACATATCCGGTGTGTTGCCGCTTGAGGAGCCGCCTTCCGGTACGCCGCCTTCGATGCGTCCAGCTTCTACGCCGTCTTTATAGTAAACAAGCGTTGGCGTGAATTGAATGTTGTATTTTTGCCAGCCGTCCTTGAACTCTTCGAGGTTAAATTGTTTCACATCGAGGCCGAGTTCCTTTTCCATCGGGACAAGCACGGGCGTCGTCACTTTGCAATGCGGGCAGGTCGAAGCATAAAAATATTGGAAAAAGGACTCCTTGTTTTTCAAACGTTTATCTAAATCTGCCGGCAGCGTGACATTTTGATAGTTCGGATCGTTCAATTGCTTGACTGTCTCGGGGTTGAGCTTGGAAACGGCGACGCCATACGGATTATAAGGGTAGTCCTTGCTCGCCGAGGCCGATGGCTTGTTCGACTGTTGATTGACGAAGTATAAGCCACCGAACAAAATTACGACAATGCCTAGGTAGATAAGCAGCTTTTTCATTATGCACCTCTTTTATGAAATCTTCTATATCTTTTTTCTAGAGAAAGTATAGCATATCCTGTTGATTTTTTGAAAAAAATTGGCTGTTTGGTGACAAGTCAGCTATAATACCGATAGGTTTAAGGAACAGCAAGACAGGAAAGGGATAGATGTAGCATGAATAACAAACTGCCAGCCGCATTTCTTGAGAAAATGATGGATTTATTAGGCAGCGATGAGTTTGAACGATTCCTTGAGTCTTATGATCTGCCCCGTGTCTACGGCTTGCGGATCAATACGCAGAAAATCGGAATTCCCGAATTTTTGGAAAAAAGTCCGTTTGCGTTAACGCCGGTACCGTGGGCTTCGGAAGGCTTTTATTATGAGGAAGGACAAAGGCCTGGCAAGCATCCCTATTATCATGCGGGACTTTACTATATTCAGGAGCCCAGCGCGATGGCGCCGGTCGAACTGCTGAACGTTCAGCCCGGAGACAAAGTGCTAGATCTCTGTGCGGCCCCGGGCGGTAAGTCGACTCAGATTGCGGCCAAGCTGAAAAGCGAAGGCGTGCTGGTTGTGAATGATAACCATTCCGACCGGGTTAAGGCGCTGGTCAAAAATCTGGAGTTGTTCGGCGTCCGCAACGCCGTTGTGCTGAATGAGAAGCCGGAGCGGATGATTCCGGTTTTTCGTGGCTACTTCGATAAAATTTTAATCGACGCTCCGTGCTCGGGGGAAGGCATGTTCCGTAAAGAAGAGGACATGATGTCCCAGTGGCAGCGCCATTCCGTGACGGAATGCTCGATTATGCAGCGCGACATTCTCGGACAAGCTGCCCAGATGCTGGCGCCAGGCGGCTCGATCGTGTATTCGACGTGCACGTTTTCGCCGGAGGAGAACGAAGCGCAGATTGCCGAGCTTCTGGATCGGCATACTGAGTTTGAGGTCGTGCGCATCGAGCGTGCGGATTTCGCGCCAGGGCGGCCTGATTGGGTGCGGGCGCCATGGTGCTCGGAGGACGCTTATTCCGAGCAGGCGCTCGCGGCGGTGGCCGGTACGGCCCGCTTGTGGCCTCACCGTTTGAAGGGGGAGGGGCATTTTGTCGCGCTGCTTCGGAAGCGGGCGGATGGTGATGCGGCGGTTGCGTGTGCGCCGGCTGTGGAGGCGCCTGCTGCCGCTGCTGTGCCGGCGGCAGGGGAGCGCAAGCGCAGCGGCCGGGAGTCGCTGCGGCGTGGCGGCCGCACGGCGGAGGCACCGCGCGCGGCCGTGAGCCTGGAGCCGCTACAGGCGTTCGCGGGCGAGCTGCTTCGCAGTGAGCCCTTCGCCGCCGCGCGGCTCGTGTGCTACGGCGAGCACGCGTATGCGTCGCCGGCGGGGTTGCCCGAGCTGCACGGACTGAAAGTCGTGCGGCCGGGCTGGTACATCGGCGCGCTGCATCGCGGCCGATTCGAGCCGTCCCATGCGCTGGCGATGGGACTGCGGTTTGACGAAGCCAAGCGGGTTGTGAGCTTGGCTTTGGGTGACGCGCGAGCCCTTCGTTACTTGAAGGGCGAGACGCTGGAGGTCGCGGAGGTGGAAGTGATCCGCGACCCGGATCTGGGCCAGGCAGCCAAAGGGTACTGCCTGGTCTGCATAGACAGCCATCCCGTTGGCTGGGGCAAGTGGCACGACGGGATGCTGAAAAACGAATACCCGCCCGGATGGAGGTGGACATAACCCGTTATGAAACAAACACAACGGCTCGATAAAATACTCGCCCACATGGGCGTCGGCACGCGTTCCGAACTGAAGCGCCTTACGAAAACCGGTGCGATTCTAGTTAACGGCGTCAAAGTGAAAGATAGCGGGATGCAAGTGAATCCCGAGAAGGATCAAATCACGGTAAACGGCGAAGCGGTGGTTTATCGTGAGTTTGTTTATTTGATGCTGAACAAACCGCAGGGTGTCGTTTCCGCGACGGAGGATAATCGCGACCGCACGGTTGTGGATTTGCTGGACGCGGCGTATGCGCCATTTGCTGTTTTTCCTGTTGGCCGTTTGGACAAAGATACAGAAGGTCTGCTGCTGTTGACCAATGATGGCAAATTGGCGCACAATTTGCTTTCGCCGCGCAAGCACGTGCCTAAAACCTATTTTGCCAAGGTAGAATGGGAGGTCACAGAAGCGGATCTTGAAGCGTTCGCGCAAGGTGTTACGCTTGATGATGGCTATCAGACACTTCCCGCTGTGTTGAACATTTTGAGCGTAGGCAGTAAGTTGGAAGGGCGACCGTCTGAAATCGAACTCACCATTATGGAGGGCAAGTTTCATCAGGTCAAACGCATGTTCCAAGCAGTAGGCAAAATGGTCGTATATTTGCAGCGCATATCGATGGGGCCTCTGGAGCTGGATCGAAGCTTGCGCTTAGGCCAATCGCGCGAGCTAAGTGAAGAGGAACTGCTGGCTCTGCGGAATGCCCATGAAGTTGAAGAAAACTAAGTATTGAACATTTTGCTAAAATGTGGTATTTTGTATAACAGATAGCAATGTTTTCATATTTTCGTGCGGAAGGACCGCTCCTCCCCTTTGCTTAAGATTTTGGCGATGGGCTGGGCGGTTTTTTTTGTCTATGATCAATTTCAATCTATTAACGAGATGGAGGCGTGGAAGGAAGTATGAAAAAAACGATGATGTTAACTTCTGTTTTGTCGGTGTTTTGTTTTACGGGTTGCGAGTCTGCTGAAGCAACGACGGAGACGTTGAAGAATACAGAGATGCCGGCTAAGCTGAAAGCGGTTAAGACGATCCATTTTCCAGATATGGCGGCACATTGGGCGGAATCTTCTGTGAAGAACGGCGTTGCCAAAGGGTATGTGGATGGCTACGAGGATAGCACGTTTCGACCGGAGCAGTCTGTTACGCGGGGAGAGTTTATTAAGATGGTGATGTCCGCGATCAAGGAGCCTCTTGACGGAAGTTCAGCCGGACTGGAGTGGGCCCAACCGTATTTGGCGGCAGCTCAGGATAAGGGGATCTGGCGTGAGAATGATTTTGAGGCGGAGCAACTGAATGAGCCGATAAGCCGATTGGAGATGTCACGGATAGCATTGCGGGCTGCTGACCATAATTTGCAAAATAAAGCGATGCAGATGGATGACCACTCGATTATGTTCAACTCCACGAGGACAGGTTTGATTCAAGGTTTGGCTGGCGGTGAATTGGGCTTGAATAGGTCGACTACCCGGGCGCAGTCCGTATCGATGATTGAACGGGTGTTAACCGTTCTGGATGGGGGAAAACTGCCGGTTGATAAAGCGGCTGCCAGCTATGCGGAAATTGAGTTGCGGGGGAGTAACTTTGAAACGATGTGGGGGATACGGGTGAAGGAGTTTCCGTACGACTACCATATTGGAGAAGGGTTTGATATGACGATAAATAAGGTTGTTGTTATTGACCATTCGGATTCGAATTCTGCTTATTATGAACTTTATGAGGATGGAAGGTTGGGTAATGGATCAAGTTCGTATACTATGGCTTACGATATAACATTGAAAAATTCAACAATAAAAGATTCATATATTTTTTATCCCAGACAGTCAATTGGTACTGTTGATTACGGGGCTTCTTTTAAAAAAGAAATCGAGTTAAAGTCTTCTATTTGGATGGATCAGATTGGAGAATATCGAGGATGGATGGGTTTTAATGCAAAAAAAGATACGATTGATAATATATTAAACATTGGAAATTCACCAAGAGTTATTTTAGAGGTGCAATCAGATTCTATTAACTTTGCAGTAAGGTAGTAACTATTATGAATAAATCCTGCACGCGCGTAAGCTTTTTAATTCTCCTCGTTATGTCATTGCAGCTAATTCTATCAATTTTTGTTAATTCTAGTTTTGCAGCATCACCATTAACAAAACGAATTTATATCAATTTCGATAGTTTTACTGCTAATGCTAGTCAGAAAGAGTATGTTCATTCCGAAAGTACTAAGACATTTACTTTCAAATTAGATGAACTCGTTAAAGGAGAAATAAAATCTTGGAAACTAATTGTTAATAGTGTTGATAAGAGTTCAATAGCAAACTTGCAAGGATACAATTTAATCGTTAATAATCTACAAGGGCAGCTAGGAACTTTTTATGGCCAACAAAAGACTAACCCCGGCCATCATATCTACAGACTTCCCTCAGGTACAGGTTGGGAGCATAGAGGGAAATATACACCAATCATGCAATTTGATGCTGACAGTTCTACTTATGAAGGAAAAGGTTACTCCCAATATCCAGGTATAATCCCCACACAGGGACGTGTGAAGGGGAGTACGGCCTTAATCACGTACCCAGATGACTTGAGATATGATGGAACAAAGGGGATCGCCCCGAATTGGAACGGATATGGGGCGGGTGTAACCGCCTCTTATGATCCGATACCACCATCAATGTTCTATAGAAACAAGCGAGATTATCTTAATAATAGTCAAGATACTGTGAGTCTAAGCAGGCTTGATAATGCTACAATTCGAATAGTGGGCGGATATGCAAAACAGGATCTGTTTTCAAACGATGTAATTCCTTATGATTGGGGAAGAACAAGTAATGGTGAGAATTATATTAAAATTTTTAGAAAGTTCGATAACTTTCCTATAGAGGGATTGGATTATCTTAGAACACCAGACCCCACTGGCGAACCCTACGGTGAGGATCGTAACTACCTCATGGAAATCCAAACCGAATGGACAGCCAACGCCTACTTCTACTCCGGTTACATCGACGTCACTTACCAAGAAATCGACAAGCCGGACTTAGTCGCTGTCGATATTGTCCCTTCCGTATCCTGCTTTCAAAACGGGGATACTGTCATATTTGAATATCAACTCAGAAATATGGGCCCAGACACTTCCATTCCTTTTAAAGTGGAGATCCGAGCAGACGGTGCATTAATCAAGACTGATGACTGGACTGAGGCGGCAGGGGGAGTTGGACTTGGGAGAAGCTTCAGCTATAAGTTCACCTCCCCGCTATCGAAGTCAATCACCATTCATTTGGATTCAAATGATGTCATTGATGAGCAATCTGAAAGTAATAACACGATCACGAAAGTTTTTTCCCCTCAAGCAAGCTGTGGTTCAATTGCAAAGCCAGAAGTTATAAGCGGCGAGTTTACTCTTGAGAAATCAAGACTGAAGTTCGGAGAAAACAATTCGATTAATCTCGTCAATATTTCCGCATCTGGCGGCGATGGATGTGCTTACCTGAACAGTGAAGCCAAGTTTACGCAGGGGACAAACTCCTTGGTCACAACGACAAATGGAAAGGTGTTCGCTTTTAATGGCATCCCCTATCCCAAAGGAATGGGAATTGGAACTGTTTATGTGAGCGTCTCTATTAAAACAACATGTGGAACTTCCAAAGACCTCGGCAGTAAATCGTTCGAAATATACATCGACTATTCAAGCCCTAACAGCCCTCCCGTATTTGAAGCAGGTTTTGTTCAACGTGGTAATGTCAACGCAGCACAACCGCTCGTCAATGTTACGGTAGGTACTCTGGTAGACTTGCAGATTTTGCACACACCGGCCATCCCCCCAGATCAAAAAGCGACCCCTTACGATCCGGACGGCGACCCGTTCATCTATAGTTGGGATTTTGAGAATACAGATGCAGCGTGGGTGAAAGCCAAGTATGAGGGGGCAGGATGGTGGCAGCATGATGAGCGGTACAGTTTTTTTATTCCTGACCAATTAGGGACATTTCATATCAAGGTAACGGCAATCGACTACCGAGGGGCTTCCTCCACAAGGACAGTTACCCTAAATGTGATTCCTCCGAATCCAATCCCCATCATTACGGTTCCTCCGAAAATCGTTGAAGGCAGACCATTCACACCGGATATTTCAGGCGCTAACAGTTACAGTCCATTTGGTTACAGTATCGTTAAGTACATTTGGGGCAACAAACAGACGGTCTACTCTACTGCAGGTGTGGAAAACGTCACATTAGATGTAGTAGACTCCAATGGCTTGCACGCGTTACATCCAGCAGCTACTCAAGTCAATATTTTGCCTGATTTACCGCCAATCATTGATGTCGCCCTCCCATCTATAGCAATCCGTAATGCAGCTTCCAACTTTATTGATCATACCTACAGCCCTGATGGGGATACGATTATCACGCATACGGATACAATTGCTTGTGATGTAAACCAAAACGGACAATTTTTCGATGATCCAGTGACTATAATCACATTAGATGCAGCCGGGGCATTCCAGTTCACTGCAAGCGTTGTTGGCAACTGCAGACTGTATGTTTATGCCAAAGAGGATTGGGGCAAAGAAGTAAGCAAACATTTTGACTTCAAAGTTGTCAATCAGCAGCCGTCCGTGCAGGCATCCATAACAGGTGAGCAGCCCAACCCTCCCAACATAACAACAATTAAATATCAGGCGAAAGATTTACTGGATATCACCAATTTCAATGTAGATGATTTCAGCCATGCTAGCAGATATTCTGGATTTTATTACGATGCAATGGAAGACGCACTTGCTGCGCCGGATCGAACAGATATGCTTTATTTGGCTCCTCAGAACAATGAGATTGTTGCTGATACGAATATGTTGAGCATGACAAGTTATACAGGTGAGAATGCTTTCCTACCAGATTTCGGGATTACGAATCGAGCCAGTGAGCATGTCTGGTATAATCAAGCTGTTGATGATGGTTGTGAAAGTGGCTGGTGCTATCCTTCAAACCCAGTTAATCTATTCATGTTTAATGACAAGACGCAAACAATCACAAACTTGAAAGCACCGACGGCGCCGGGTAGTTACTTTGGTGGAACAGGCCTTTTCTATATGAACCCAGAGCAGAATACAGTCTCATTTATGGCTTATCCCGGCTGTGCAGAGAGATATCGATATGAGAATACTCCGGCACCATGGGATCAGTATACGTATAGATTCTCTTCGCTCGTAAATGGCGCATTTACACCATTGTCTAAAACAAGCGGTACTTTCTCCATGTTCAATTGTAAAAGCGGACCATTCCCGCAGCCCCAATCGCCTTATCAAGACAGGCCAAACCCATTACATGCATCCTCAACTGTACCGTTTAATTTGGAAGTAAATGGCGAAAAATCGACGAATTCTGAATTTATAATGCCACAAGCGACGGATAGACGCGGAAATTTCTATGCAACCTTTTTACATATTCAGGACTTAGGTGAGGGTGCTAGTATCTACAATATTCAACTGGAAAAGTTTGACTCGTCCGGGCAACTGATGTGGAGATCACCTAAAGTAGTGTCAAAGAACGTGAACTTCGGTGATCCTGGTAGACCACAAATAGTTGTTAAATATACGACACTAAATGATTCGAAAATTGTAACGAATGATGGTATTTATGATAATCATTCAGGGGCTTTCATTGGAACATTACCTCAATCGAATTCTTATACCAATGTGATTCAAATATACAATGATATGGTCTATTATGCAGATATAAATCAAAAACACACATTATATAATTTGAATACCGGTGCGGTAATCACAATGCCTAACAGAGGGCAAATTTCCTCCGATGGAAAATTCGTCTCTTTTAATTCTGCATCAATGAACATTGAAGTAGCGGATATTTTCACAGGAAATTTATTATATACGTTGCCTCTACATGCACCTTCAGGATTTAATAATTACATCAACAGTAAAAGTGGAATTGGTATCTTTATGACTGGTGACGGCAAATACAAAGTTAGTCGCTCAGAAAAGGCCAGCAGTAGTCGTACTGCCTATCAGGTGTTCGGTGTCTCTACGACCCCGCAAGATAAGGCTCCGGCATCTTCTTATAGCTACGGTAACATAACGGATAGAAACCAGACGTTCTTTGATGGCAACTTGTACTTATCCATGAAATACGCACGAGATAGCTATAGCGAATACAGCGGGGCCGGCATTTCTTTTCGCGTTCAAGATTATAAAAACATGTATCGAGCCGAATTAACAACGAAAGGTGTCATGCTATCCAAAATTGTGGACGGTGTCAAAACGATACTGGATAAACAGACGAATCCATTACTGTTTGGTCAATACAACACGTTGAAGGTTCAAGCCAAAGCAGACCGAATTGTGGTCTATATGAACGGGGTTCCTTTTATCAATGTGAAAGACTCCGCTTTTAGCTCTGGTAAAATCGGTCTATACGCCGAAGCTCCGAACGTCTGGCTAAAAGGATTCCGCTCCGAGATTTATAACGCGGATGCCACGAGAACGGCGAATACGGTCATCGTTGGCTCCGAAATTCAATATGACTCCACATACTCGGACCCCGAGAAGGATCCTCCTATTCCGACTTTAACAGCATGGACCTATACGAATACGGCGCCTGAGAAGTTTCTGGATGCCGGCGATGGTCACTCGGATACGAATGCAACAAATTCGTATGTCAATTACAAATCCACAGGAACGGTTCCCACATTAAATAAGGTCGGTGCATTCAAAATCGACTATGCCGAGACAGATGATCCAGCTCCTGCTGCTTATCGCTATCCGAACGCTCTGTACCAAATCTTCCGTATGACATCGGACCCTGCCACGAATCTGCTTATCGTCCACCGTCAGCCTGTGGCGCTTTTTACGGCGGGTCAATCTGCTGATCATACCATTGTGTACGATGACCAAAGTTACGATCCTGACCGTTGGTTAAGCCCAGTCCGATTTTCCAAGGAAAAAGCGGATTATGGCATCAATCGAGGTATTTATCAGCAGCGGTTCAGCTATACAACGCCTAGTGGAGACTATTACGAAGGCAAAATGGTTCGTCCAAGCGAAACGGGCACATATACGCTTCGACAAGCGGTGGCAGATGAATATGGAGCATGGTCGAATTGGCACGAGGTGGAGCTCTACGTTGATGAGCTTCCGGTCAATCACCCGCCGACGGTTGTATTGACCTTCCCGACAGGGACGATCAGTGAGCCAACGCATGTGACTTCGCTTACGCCGCAGATCACTTGGAATCAGGACGACCCGGACATAGCCACAACATTCACGCAAGCCCGCATTCTCGTGAAGGACGAGCAAGGTCAAGCCGTACTCGACCGTAGTTATCAGATGAACACGACTTCCCGGAATGGCAGCTGGCTAGTGGATACCGCCTTAGAGTCTGGGAGGAAATACCAGGTACAGGTTATGGTTGCAGACGATGGTGGCTCCTGGTCATCGTGGTCAGATGCGGGGTGGATGGTGACCAATCGTCCTCCTGCTGCGGTAATGTTGATTCCGAGCGGCACACAGGAAGTCCCTACGATTTTTGACAGTGTGCGTCCAACGTTTCAGTGGCATCAAACAGACCCGGATGCAGATACGGAATTTAGCTACTTCCAGCTGCAAATAACGAATGAAGCGAATGACACGCTGATTTTGGATTCAGGTCAGCATTGGCAAAAGAGCAAATCCTCATTAGGCACATGGACGGCTGTCAAAGAGTTGCCAGCAGGTCAAAAGCTGCGTGTCAGAGTCAGGGTCTATGACGGTTATGCATGGTCGGGCTACTCGGAGCAGACATGGTTCTATATCAATCGAGCGCCTGCTGCCGATTTCGACTGGTCGCCGAAGCCGGTTTGGGAAGGCGATACCGTTCAGTTTCATAACACATCCTATGATGCGGATGGGGATGATCTCACTTATGAATGGCGTGTACTTGGGCCGGATGCAAGCGTACAAACCTACACTTCGAGGAATTTTTTGCGGCTGTTCCAGCCGGGCTCCTATCAAGTGACGCTGACTGTTTCAGACGGTTATCTGCAATCGACGGCAGTTAAGACTGTTGTTGTTAGTCCATTGGGTATTCATGCAGACGTTAACTATACGGAAGAATGGCGCAAACTGCATGAGGAGATGGGGCATCAAACGGAGCAGCATCCGAAAGCATTTTATTCCGGAGAGATATTCGTCGTTTCGCTCAACAGTTCACCCGCCCCAGTAGATCACGTCATGGCTTGGATGGATACGACCGCTTTGGATGGACAGTCCCTATATGTTTGGGAAAGCTTGATGGAGTCAGCCGAGGATGCCACATCCTTTTATGGTGAATTGTTTGACCCCAAGTTCCAGTCTTACTCGGAAGGATTGCCCCCGGGAACGCAGGTTGTCCATTTCCAGATTCGTTACCAAAACGGCGTGGTAAAAACCGCGGATGTCCCTGTTCAGATCATTGGCAACGTCCATCAATCGGTCGGGGTGCATCGGGTCCAATAGTGCACGGAGTACCCTGGCGAAGCTGTCTTTTTTGTAAATGAGATGAATAAGGGGGGTTCCTGTGATACAATAGGGCGAAAAAGATGGAGAGGGAGAGAGCCATGAAGTTTAAACTTATCGCACTGGATGTAGACGGGACTTTGCTCGACGATGATCATAACTTGTCGGAGCGTACGAAACAGACGATTCAGGACGTTCATGATGCCGGATGCCATATTGTACTATGTACAGGAAGGGCCCCGGTGAGCACGCTTCCTATATTGCAGGAGCTTGGCCTTGAAGGCACGATGATTACGCACAATGGTGCTGCTACCGTGTACGCGGATGAAAAGGGGCAGGCGCTCGTTAACGAGTTCACGTTCACTTTGAGCGAAATTCAGCCGATGCTGGATTATGCGAGAAGAGAAGGCATTCATTTTGACGTATGCACCCCGTTTAATATGTATATTGAACACATTGGCGAGGAAGAAAGATTGATGTATCAGAAGTATTTAATCAGTCCGAAGCTAGTGACCGATGTTTCTGAGCTTGGGATTCCACTTGTCAAACTTACGCTTTTTGCGCAGCCGGAGGTACTTGACCGGGTACAGCGCGAATGGGACGAACAGAAGCTGTACGGTGACTTGCGCATGATTCGCAGCGGCGATTTGTTCATTGATGTGATGAGCGCGAAAGCGAACAAAGGGAATGCATTGAAGGCGCTGGCCGATGAGCTGGAGATCGAGCCTGAGGCGATTATGGCGATCGGCAACTATTATAACGACGTGGAAATGATGACTTTTGCCGGATTGGGCATCGCAGTCGCGAACTCGCCGGAAGATGTCAAGAAGGCTGCCGATAAAGTGACCGCATCGAACAACGATGAAGGCGTTCATCAGGCGCTTGTGAAGTATTGTCTGGAGCTGGCGTAAGCCGTTGAAGCGAATAAAACAAAACCCTCAATTTGAGGGTTTTTGTTATGTTCAGGTTTATTTTACCCGCGTTTGATGCCCGCTGCTAAGATTGTCTAACTGCACATAATATGGGCGAAAATGGGACAATCTACAGGTGAAAGAATGATCTGTAGAGGAGGCGAATTAAGTCGTGACCCCTATCATGTTAAGGACAGACCTGAAAACGGCAGGCGGAGAAGTCTGCGATATTATGTACAATGAGGAATTTGTAGGAACGCTAATGCTCGTTTATAGGGAGTCGGATCGGCTAACAGGATCCATCCAGCTGGAAGAGCAGTCCTTGAACCATGATGAAAAAGAGGACGTGTACGCTTACTTGCAATCGTACATTCAGAACCTGACGGATGCTCTTGCCGTTAGGGAATGTGAGGTGCTTGCCACTTACAGTGATTATGATTTTGTCATTGCCACGAATCATGCGCTGCAAGAGCCGGCCTCCGACTGGGAGGATGATGCCTACGATCTGCATGATGACGAAATGGATTATGAGTGGGTCAGAGACGAAACACGTTTTGACGACATAGATCCTGAGAATCGTGAAGATGTGGATATGATTCAAACGCGAAAGACAGAGCTTGGTTATGAATTGGTCATCGTTGGCGAGAAACGGAACAAGGTGTCGTACCACGTGTATGACAGAGACTCCGAAATCGTGGCAGAAGCGGATCTATTCATCAATGGGACTGAGATTGTCGGCGATATTGAGTGGAGCTTCGATCCGTTTGAAGAGGAAATGGATCAGGTAGCGGATCTGCTCGTTACTGATTTTAATGATGCAGATCATGATACCTTTGTATTCAACATGAATTATAATGGCGAATCGATAGATACGATTGAAATGACACATATCGAGCTGTTAGATGCCGATGAGGAAGTTTGGTCCGAGTTCACGACGACCCCGGATCGCGACGATTACTCGATCATCATGGCTCGTGATGATGGCGATACATTGACGTATGAAATTTACCAGTTGTCTTACGGCGACTTACCGATTGGCACGGCAACGATCGACATTAGCGAGAAGCAAATTACGGGTTTCATTGATTTTCGGGAACCTGGCAATCCGAACGACCGTGAATTGATCGCCATGCTGCTTATGGAGGAGCTGGAGAAGGAGAAAGATTACAATACCCTCAATCTGTCCATACTCTATCGCAATAAATTAATTGAAGAGATTATGTTTGAGACTGAGCAGATTCATTAGGATTAGGGAAACAAAAAAGGCATGCGCCCTCGAGTCGAGAAGCGTCATGCCTTCTTCTTTATTTATTAAAACGAGTTGGAAACGGTAATTTGATCCAAGGAAAGACGGCCGGCCGGACGTCCAGGTACAGCTGGCAAGCCTACGCTGATCAGCATAACTGGCACATAACGGGCAGGAATGTTGAAAGCTTCAACGAATTTCGCCGTATCATATCCACCCATTGGGCAAGTGTCATAGCCCATCGCTTTAGCAGCAACCATCAGCTGCATAGCGGCAAGGGATGCGTTCTTGATCGCTTCATCACGGGCAATTTGCGGACGTTGATAAGCGCCCTCGATTTGACCAACCAGAGAATCGTACAGTTCTTTGGACATAAATCCGCCTTCAACAGCAGGACCGAATACAAGCGGAGCGTTTTTGTTTGCTTCGAGATCGCCCAGAACGGCAATAACAACGGAGCTTTCAACGATTTGCTTTTGGCCGTAAGCGATTGGCAGCAGCTTTTCTTTTTGCGCTTGATCTTCGATAACAACCAGTTTCCAGTGCTGCAGGTTCCAAGCGGATGGAGCTTGGGAAGTGGAAGTCAGCAGCTGTTCCAGATCTTCCTTCGGCATTGTGTGGCCTGCTTGGTATTGTTTAACGGAACGGCGGTCAGCAAGCACTTGTAAAACTTCGGACTTAACAGTTTGTTGGCTCATTTGTATAATTCCCTCCATAAATTAAATAAATTCTCTATTGTCTCAATCTGGGAAAAACTGTAACTGGTTGTGTGACAATTTACTGTAATCTTAAATGTTATAGTTAGAGTTGTCAAGCGCCTCTTTCCCAATGTCGGAAAATGTTGGATAATGGAAACGAGAAAGGGGAGACTCCCGCTTGAAAATGACGCATGAGCAACTGAGTCATCTCATATTTTTATCTGAAGTCGTGCTGACAGCGAACAAAAAGAGCCTCATGGATGAGACTCTTCAATGTCTATTATATATAGTGAAATCACTAGAGGAAATCGAACTTCCTGAATCCGTGGTGCAGCAAATCGAAGGCTTGATCCAGATGATCGAACATGATTTGCGTGAGGAAAATGAACGGGTGCAAGAGAACCGCAGCCATCTGGACTGGCCTCAAAGCGGTCGGCGCAATCCTTTGGGGTAGTGGTTTTTGATGTGTCCGCCGCTTTCCTTCCCCCATCCGAGCGGGAAACCGTCAATCGTGACCACAACCCAACCGTTCCCGTTGCGGCTGGCAATTAAAGCTTCGCCGCGCAAATACGCTTCAGCTTCTTTGGAATCGGCTGCGAGATCATACGTGCGGGCTGTCCGCAAGTCCTCTTCCGTTAAGGCCAACGCAAGCGCATGCGACGGCTCGAAGCGGTTCTTCTTCAGCTCCCCGACATGCAGTCCTGGACGCAGCACTTTCAGACCATGCAAGTGATGGCTGCCAATCGCCCCGATAGCTGGAAGCATGTACAATTGATCCCCATAAAGCACCGGCTCCGCCGCGCTGTCCCACGCCCAATTCGGCAGTACATCCTGGCAAAATTGCCCGTATAACTGCTTCGCTTCCGCGATTTGCTTATTCGCTTTTAGCGGTTTATCCTTTCCTCTCGATTTTCCACTGTGCCTATTGTTGATACTATGATCATCATTAGCATCGCCAAGGCTCTCGTTTTTTTTCAATAAAGCGACGAAATGCCCTTCGCCCTTCTGTTTATGCGGCCAAATCCGTTCCATTTGCAAGAGGGTAAGTTCCGGGAACCGCTCAAGCAGCGCATCTATGGTAGCTTCATTTTCAGCCCAATTAAACGTGCACGTGGAGTAGGCCAGCAGCCCGCCGTCTTTCAGCATAGCTACAGCATCGGGCAAAATATCCATCTGCCGCGCCGCGCACATTTGCACGTGATCCAAGGACCACTCGTTGATCGCGTCAGAGTCTTTGCGGAACATGCCTTCGCCGGAGCAGGGGGCGTCGAGCATAATTTTATCGAAAAAAGCGGGGAATTTTTCGGCTAGCTTGTCCGGTGCGGCGCTCGTGACGACCGCGTTCGTGATGCCCATTCGCTCGATATTCTCCGATAAAATTCTGGCACGTGCCGGATGAATCTCGTTGGCGACGAGCAGTCCCTCGCCGCGCAGGCAGCCGGCGATTTGGGTGGATTTGCCGCCGGGGGCTCCAGCCAGGTCGAGCACGATCTCGCCGGGAACAGGCTGAAGAATCGTCACTGACGACATCGCGGACGGCTCCTGAATGTAATAAAGACCTGCGGCATGATACGGATGCCTGCCGGGACGCTGCGGCTCCTCGTAATAATAACCGGTCGGGCACCACGGCACAGCTTCAAGATGAAATTCGCCAATGAGCTTCGCGGCGTCCGCAGATCCTTCCTTGATCTTCAGCGGATTGAGGCGAAGCCCTTGCGTCCGCGGCAGCTTATAGCTCGCCAGGAAATCTTCAGCATCTTCGCCGAGCATGGCTTTCATTTGTTCTATATAATCAGTAGGTAACGGCTGCATGGAAATGTGACTCCTTTATGAAATTAAGCAATAATAGGGGAAACAGGAATTATTATACCCGTTCTGACGGATTGTGAGAAGTCGACAAGCCATGGTATAATGAAAAGTATTGTTTTTTCATAGACGAGGTGATAGATATGGGGTATGAAATCCCAAGAGATGTACAAGTTCTGGGGCGCGACATCACGGAGAATCAACTTAAATATCATCACAAATCCGTATTGGTTTCCAAGGAATTTACGTTTGATAGTGCGCATCATCTGCACTGTTATGAAGGAAAATGTAAAAATCTGCACGGGCATACCTACAAACTGCAAGTCATTATGCGCGGTAAAGTAGATAACCGGGGGATCGCTATAGATTTTGGAGATATTAAACGTATTGCCAAAGAGCGCGTCATCGACAAGCTGGATCATCAATATTTAAATGAAGTGCTGCCGCCAATGAATACAACGGCTGAGAACATGGTCGTCTGGATTTATGAACAGATCCAGCAAGGACTGGTGGATGAGCAGCTGTACCCGGCGATTATGCTGGAAGAAATTCGACTGTGGGAAACTCCGACCAGCTACGCGGCTGTGACCCGCGACATGATGGAGGAGGAAGCGTGATGAACGACTATCGCATTCCGATGGTGGAAATTTTTGAGACGGTTGAAGGTGAGGGGACCCGCGCGGGATTCCCGACCATCTTTGTCCGTCTTTTTGGTTGCAACCTGCGCTGTTCCTGGTGTGATACGAAGTACAGCTACCCGCCGGCGGAAGCGGAGAACGTGCTGACGATATCCGAAATTGTCAGCGAAGTCAGTAAATACCGCTCCCGGCATATTTGCCTTACAGGCGGCGAGCCGCTTCTGTACGGCGACAAATCGCTCGCCTTGGTCGAGGCGCTCGCAAAGCTGGAGCAGGTCGACGACCTGCACATCGAGACGAATGGCGCGATCGATCTGGCGCCGTTCGTCAGCCGGATCGCATCGCCGAAGGTGCGATACATTATGGATTTTAAGCTGCCGGACTCCGGTGAGATGGGGCAGATGGTCATGAGCAACTTCGACCTGCTGCGCAAGCAGGACGAGCTGAAATTCGTCATCGGCAGCGACGAAGATTTCCGCACCGCGGTAGAGGTGCTGGCGCAGCATCCGACGAAGGCGCTGCCGATGTTCTCGCCGGTGTGGGAGACAATGCCGCCGCGCAAGCTGGTCGAGCTGATGCTCGAAGCCGGACTGTCCGGCGTGAAGCTGAACATGCAGCTGCACAAAATCATTTGGGACCCGGCGATGCGCGGCGTCTGACAGCAATTAGACTGGAGTGATTAACTATGAGCAATCAAGTTGAAACGAACAACAAAAAAGCGGTCATTATTCTAAGCGGCGGACTGGACAGCACGACATGCATGGGCCTTGCCGAAGCAGCCGGGTACGAGTTATTCCCGATTTCGTTCGATTACGGCCAACGCCACAAAATTGAGCTGGAAAATGCCAAGCAAGTTGCTGAGCATTATGGTGTGAGTCACCGTCATAAAATTATTAAACTCGATTTTCTCCGCGATTTTGGCGGCAGTGCTTTGACCGATGATAAGATTGATGTTCCGAATGTAGTGCACGGCGAAGCGGCAGAGGATGAAATCCCTGTCACCTATGTGCCTGGACGCAATCTGCTGTTCCTGTCCATTGCGACATCTTATGCGGAAGTGACCCATTCTTCGGCGATTTATATCGGTGTGAATGCGCTCGATTACAGTGGCTATCCGGATTGCCGCCCGGAATTCATCAGCAAAGTGGAAGAAGTAATCGCGCTTGCCACCAAGGTTGGCGTTGAAGGTAAAGGCATCACGATCGAGACGCCACTGATCAACTGGACGAAGGCGCAGATCATTCAAGAAGGTTTGAAAATCGGCGTTCCTTACGAATTGACAACGTCTTGCTACAACGGTAAAGCGGAAGCATGCGGGGAGTGCGACAGCTGCAGATTGCGCTTGAAAGGATTCGAAGAAGCGGGATCGAAAGATCCGATCCCTTATCTTTAATGCGAAGAAGGACGGGAGACGGCTATGGCCAAAATATTGGTAGTCGATGATGATCCAGCCATTCGCGAGCTGATTCGTGTGTACCTTGAAGGTGAGGGCCTGTTCGTTGTGGAAGCAGCCAACGGGGTAGAGGCGCTCCAGAAGCTGAAAAGCTCGCAAGCCGATTTGGTCGTCCTCGATGTTATGATGCCTTTGATGGACGGCTGGGACTTATGCCGCGAGCTGCGCGCCAATTACAGCGACTTGCCGCTGTTGATGGTAACCGCCAAGGGGGAATCCGCCGACAAGGTCAAAGGCTTTAACCTCGGCACGGATGATTATGTGGTCAAGCCGTTTGACCCGGTGGAGCTGGCGATGCGCGTCAAGGCGCTGCTGAAGCGCTATCGGATTACGGCTTCGCAAACCGTGCAGCTCGGCGACATCTTGATCGACCGCACCGCTTTCGAAGTCAGGGTTGACAATCAGCGGATTGCCCTCCCGCTTAAGGAGTTTGAGCTGCTGTACAAGCTGGCCAGCTATCCTTCGCAAATTTTTACCCGTGCACAATTGATTGAACAGATCTGGGGCATCGATTACGAGGGAGATGAGCGAACGGTCGACGTACATATTAAACGGCTGCGCGAGCGCTTCGAGCCGCTGACGGAGCAATTCCATATTGCCACGATCCGCGGGCTCGGCTATCGCCTTGAGGTGAATGGATGATCAAGACGCTCTATTTGCGTGTCGTGCTGACGTTTTCGGCTGTTGTTGTGATCAGCGTATGTTTGGCTTTTCCGATCGCCATGTTTTTGTATACCGACGATATTTCAACGGAAGTGGAGCAGGTATTAACCAAAATCGGCAATCAAATTGTCTCGATGAGCAAGGAGTTTGATCCGGAAGATTTGGAAGGCTTCTTGGAAGGGACGACCGAGCTGAATGAAAGCTATGCGTTAACCCTTTTTGACAGCAATAAAACACCTCATGCTTTCGGCATGCCGGATAACAACTTCATGAAGTTGAAGTCCGAAGAGATCGACGAAGTGCTGCAAGGTCAAACTTACAAAAAATTACATCTGCAATTCGGGAAATTCCAGGATCCGGCCAAGGTCAATATCGGGCTGCCCTTAACGGTGGACGGTAAGCCGTATGCCTTGTTCATTTCGCCGAAAATTACGGATAAGTCCAAAGCACAAATTCGCACCGGCGTCGCCTTCGTACTCCTCATTGTCCTCATCATCGGCAGTTTGCTGATTCTGATCGCCTCGCGCTATATCGTGAGCCCGATTAAGAAGTTGACGGTGGCGACGAACCGACTTGCCCGGGGGAATTTCAACGTCAATCTGAAAGTCAATCAGCAGGACGAGATCGGCCTCCTGACGGAGAGCTTTATTCATATGGCGGGTGAGCTGAAGCAGCTGGAACAGATGAGGCAAGACTTTGTCTCCAACGTCTCGCATGAGATTCAGTCGCCGTTGACGTCGATCCGTGGTTTTTCGAAAGCGCTGCGCAAGCAGGACTTGCCCGAAGCAGACCGCCAGCGCTATCTGGAAATCATCGAGCGGGAGAGCGAGCGGCTGTCCAGGCTGAGCGAGAACTTGCTGAAGCTCGCTTCCTTAGACACCGAGCACCATCCGTTTACGCCGATGACCTATGATCTGGATGAGCAGCTGCGCCGCGTTGTCGTCTTTTATGAGCCGCAATGGTCGGAGAAGCAGCTGGAGCTGGATCTGGATTTGCCGCGGGTCAAGATCGTGGCCGATGTCGACCAGTTGAACCAGGTCTGGATCAACTTGCTGGGCAACGCGATCAAGTTCACGCCTGCGCATGGCAAAATCAGCGTAAGACTGGAACCGCGCACCGACCATATTCGCGTGCTGGTGCAAGATACCGGCATCGGGATTCGCAAGGAAGATCAGGAACGGATCTTTGAGCGGTTTTATAAAGCCGATGCTTCGCGGCAGCGCGATATCGGCGGCAACGGGCTAGGCCTATCCATTGCGCGGAAAATCATTGAGATGCATCAGGGCTTTATCGAGGTTCAGAGCAAGCCCGGAGAAGGCACACTTTTTACTGTCGTCCTGCCTGTGATGACCCGCCGTCAAAAGCAAACGAAAGCATAAAAACCTTAGAAAAGAAATTTTCTAAGGTTTTTATATTTTGTTCATATTGAGTTCATATTCGAATTGTATCTTGAGTCTATTGAGTTCAACTGACTAATGCAG